>Ga0256405_10000832_pt1 | contig 94213 bp, 83 predicted proteins | sample RumenRJG_02DNA_FD_189096 | JGI IMG/M metagenome (GOLD analysis project Ga0256405, IMG submission 189096) | Bovine rumen microbial communities from Lethbridge, Alberta, Canada - RJG_02 | ecosystem: Host-associated > Mammals > Digestive system > Stomach > Rumen | place: Canada: Alberta...
CCTCATTTTTAAATGATACAAAAAAGGCGTACAACCGTATCTATAAGATTTCAGTTGTACGCCTTATTATTTATTCTTATTCAGAATGTCTGTTATTAAAAGTCAAACTTACTTCACCTCCTCGAAAATATACCATGCTGATTATCAGCTGTTTACCTTTACTTGGGACAAATATGGATTGCTTCTAAGATAGGAATAAAAAGAGAAAGATAAACATCAATAAGAATGATTCTAACAGGTGTACGGCAAATAAGTAGTTAACGTTTGATAACGCCACACACTGGGAAATTTCACTCTTCCTTGGGGTTTTTCATAATAGATTTCAAGGTAATGCAATAGTTATTTAGTCCATGCCTTAATATCATCCCATACCTTATCGGTGATGTTGCTGATAGTCTCCTTTGAGATCCTGCTGTCATTGTTCTCCTCAATGAAGTCACTGATCTGCTGCAGGCTTTGACCACTTGCGTAAAGGCTGATAATCTTGTCAGAAAGTCCCTCGGCAAGAATGGTCTGACGTTTCTTCACCGTTTCGGGGTCAAAACTACCGTCGCGGTCGCGAGGTGTCTCTGTCTCTACAGGGCCATATTCGGTCTGAAGTTGCTTGCACATCTTACCATTACGACGATTACTACTCTCAAGCTTCGTTGCCTCAAGATGGCCCTGCATCTCACCCTCCAGAGCAGCGTTTAGGAAATCTTCTAATACTTGATGGAATGCACCATCCTTACCAAACAGGGGCTGGCCTGACTTGAACAATAGTTAATTTTATTGTCTTAGTCTATGACACAGTTTAGATGACACCCTCAGTTTCAATCAATAAGGGAAATGCTTTGTCATCTCGATCTTTTTCATTACCTTTGTAGCCGTAGGCAGGTGAAGGCTTTTGTCATCTGCCGCGGATTCTCTCCGTTCTGACAGCCTTACTCATCTTTATTATTTATTTCAGATTATGCTAAAGAAAATCATACACAACTCTACTTTTACTCGGAATGTAGCTTTTCCGGGCATCATCGTACTGATATTGCTCTCGCTGCTCTCCGCATTGTTTCCCGTGAAGGTCAACAGTTGGCTGACCTTCGTACAGTCGTTTATCTATAAGAATCTCAGCTGGGTGTATATTCTGCTCGTTTCTTTCTTTGTCATCTTTTTGTTGACTGTCGCCTTCAGCAAGTTGGGCAACATCCGCTTAGGGGCCGACAACTCGGAGCCGCAATATGGCTTCTTTTCGTGGATTGCCATGCTCTTCGCCGCCGGCATGGGCATCGGTCTGATGTATTTTGGTGTGTCGGAGCCCATGTCGCACTATGTCTATCCTGCCCTGCCCTCAATTGTCAACAAAGCCAAGGACGCACAGTTAGCCACCTTCTTCCATTGGGGCATCCACGGATGGTCGATCTTTGCGTTAGCAGGCCTCATCCTGGCCTACTTCTCGTACCGCTACAAACTGCCGTTGAGCATCCGCAGCGGCTTGTACCCCATATTGAAGGAACGCATCTACGGCCCCATCGGCGACGTGGTGGATGTTTTCGCCCTGGTGAGCACTTTCTTTGGTATCACCACCTCCATGGGCTTTGGTGTGCAGCAGGTCAACGCGGGGCTGGTACATTTAGGCATCCTTAACGGTTCCAGTTTCCTCTTTCAGTGCGTCATCGTGGCGGTGTTCTGCGCCTTGGCCGTGCTGTCGGCTGTAGCCGGCGTTAACAAAGGCGTGCGACGACTCAGCGAGCTGAACCTCGGTACGGCCATCCTGCTGTTAGTCTTCGTGTTGCTGTTGGGACCGACGACATTCTTGCTGAGCGCATTCTCCGAGGGCATCGGCAACTACATCGAGAGTTTCGCCAGCCTGACGTTCAACACCTTTGCCTTTGAGAAGGCCGGACGCGGATGGTTTACCAGTTGGACCGTGATGTTCTGGGCATGGTGGATATCGTGGGCACCCTTTGTGGGTCTGTTCATTGCACGCATCTCCAAGGGGCGCACTATCCGCGAATATATCCTGGCCGTGATGCTCGTACCCTCACTGTTCATCTTCTTGTGGATGACAGTCTTTGGCAATGGTGCTATCTGGATAGACCGCAACGTGGTGCACGGTGCGCTCTCGGCACTGGTGCGCCAGCCCGACATTCTGCTGTTCTCATTCTTCGAGAGCTTCCCCTTTGCCAAAGGGCTCTGTACGCTGGCCTTGGTGATGATTGCCATTTTCTTTGTCACCTCGGCCGACTCCGGCATCCTGGTGATGAACAGTATATCCACGGGCAACAATCCGCACTCTCCCAAGTGGCAAAACGCTTTCTGGGGCCTGCTCATGGCGGTGATCACTATGACACTGGTCTATGCCGGCGGTCTCAACTCGTTGCAGACGATGACGCTGATCTCGGCCCTGCCCTTCGGTCTGATTCTCCTGATTCTCTGCTTCTGTTTGCTCAAAGCACTGAGAACCGATGAATTTTACAACTCCACTCACCTTCCCTATGGCAGCAGAAACTGGGACGGAGCCCACTGGCGGAAACGGTTGGAGCAGATTGTCACCTTCTCACAGAAAGAGGACATCCGGCGTTTCTTCCGCGAAAAGGTTGAACCGGCATTCAATGAGCTGCAAACAGAACTGGAGAGATATGGCATACAGTCGGAGATTCTCAAGGGCAAGAATGGTCCGCTCTCCATTGAGCTCTCCGTGCCACACGTGCAGATACGCAACTTCCGGTATGGCGTGACCGCAGAGAAGCGATTACTCTCCGACTATCTTGTTGATGAGGACAACACTCCCGACGCTGAAAACGGCACACAATACATTCCTGTGACCTACTATTCCGACGGGCGCACGGGCAACGACATACAATATCTTAGCAAGGATGAGATCATCGCCGACGTGCTCAGAGAGTATGGCAGATACATCAGTTCAATCAGCGACAACAGAAACGCCATGGTCTTTGTCGACAAGAAGCCGCTGTGACACAGGCGAAACCTTACTCCTTTGTTTCATTTACAAGCCCTTCAACTATGACAATAGTTCGTTAAAATTTGAGATAAAGGCTAAGCAGTTTTACGCTGCCAGCCAAAGAGTTCTTTGATAGTATGACTAATTAATTTTCGGTTCGGTATTCTCCGACACTTGTCAAAAATTAATTTAGCGATGTATGTGCTTGCCATGATCTCCTTGAAAGAAGCCATGGAATACGACATCCCGTTTTCCTTCATCATCACCTTTGCTACATTCTGTGATGCGAATGATGCATTGTAGGAAAAGTCCAACTGGTTCTTGTGTCTTGCCTGGCAATGCGTAAGGCCGGTATACTGCTTTGCATCGCGAAAACAAAATTCTATTTGGAATCTTGAGCGGTATGTGCGCAGCACATCCTCACCCGACATGGATGTCTTTGTTGAGAAGAAAAGCTTGTGCTTTCCGTTGGGCATAATCCAAATGACAAGGCGCACTTTCTTCTTCAAAGCCTTTGAATAGGCAATGAGTGTGTAGGCAGTGCCCTCAAGTCCTTCAATATGCAACTCTGCCATACGAGTGAGGTCAAGTTTCTTGTAGTTGATTTTTCCGTCAAGTGTCTTGGGACGTCCAGGCTTGTGGGAACGAGGCCCCGTATACACATAGTATAGGCTCGCTGTATCCCTGAAGCGGCTGACAAGATGGAAACCGCACTCTTTGATTCCGTCCACAAACGGACGGATAGAGAAGAAAGCATCAGCGACAACAATATCGGTGACCTTCAACAATTCCTTCTTGTAACGCTTGATGACCGCTATGTAATGTTGCACGAGAGTCATGTTGCGCAGTTTCAACTCTCCTGTAGATGGAGTCTGATGGGCGCGCAGCATCATGCAACTGTTGGCATAGACATCGACAAGAGCCAGTCCCATGATTTCAAGTCCATGCTTCATGGAACTTGCACAACCGGACCAGAAAGTACCGATATGCGGAGTCTTCTTACCAGACTTGCTGATGTAGCTCGGATCAATGGCAATAGCCAATAGACCATCCATATTCAAGTAACGTCTGCAAAGGGCAAGGTTGAACTTCACCCAGTCTATGCATTTAGCACGGCCACGGTTGAAATTCGTTCTGTAGGTCTGCTCGCAATGGGTGCCGTAGCGCTCCATTTGAGTGAAATTTATCTTTCTTTGTATTGTCATGTACAATAAGAGTATTTCCAAGAGAAGGTTTTCGAAAGTTTTGCTTACCTTTGCAGATGAACTTTTGATAGCATCTCTGCAGATTTCCGTATATTGGTTGAGTGGTTCTGATGTCATGTTACTTTAAGCTTTGAACACTATAAAGTTACTGATAATCAGCCACTTAACCAAATTTTATTAGTTATATCACGTTAATTAACTCCCTCATTTTCAAACGATTACGTTAGAATTAACAGAGTATTGCTATGACACATTATCAACAAAAGATACGGCAGCAGATTGTCCTGCCAGCCATACAATTTATCAATCAGGAAAAATCAGGCGGCATCGTCTTAGGACTGGCCGTGGTGTTGGCACTGGTGCTGGCCAACAGCCCGCTAAGAGCTGATTATGCCCACTTCCTCCACCACCACTTCGGCTTTGTCGTGGATGGTCAGCCCTGCCTCAACTTCACGCTTGAGCACTGGATCAACGACGGCCTGATGTCCATGTTCTTCTTTGTCGTAGGACTGGAGCTCAAGCGGGAGTTCATCGGTGGCGAGCTGCGCGACCTGCGCAAGGTCACGCTCCCCGTGGCTGCCGCCATCATGGGCATGGTCTTCCCCGCACTCATCTATCTTGTCTTCAACGGCGGCACCCCGGTGGCACACGGATGGGGAATCCCCATGGCCACCGACATTGCCTTCGCCCTGGCGGTAGTCTACCTCTTGGGCGACCGCGTGCCAGTGTCGGCGAAGGTATTTCTCACCACGCTGGCCATTGTCGACGACTTGGGCTCTGTGCTCGTCATCGCCCTGTTCTATACATCGCAGCTCTTCGACAACCACATCGCCGTGGGCGTGATGCTGGGCCTGCTTGCCGGCAAACCCCTTGGCATTCTCTCCTCGGTATGGCTGATGGAACGGCTAGGGCTGGGCCGACGCAGCAAACAACTCACTTGGCGACGACTCACCGGGCTGGGCTTCCTGGCTTCCATAGGATTCACCATGTCGATGTTTGTCACCACGCTGGCCTTCAACTCTACCGAAGCCTATAGCCAGGCCAAGGTCGGCATCTTCGCCGCCTCGATTCTCGGCGGCATCATCGGCTACAGGATACTCTCACGGAGATAATCAACACATTATTATATATAAACGCTCTTAGCTATGGAACAGCAGCAACCTAAAGTACTGTGGCAAGTCGTGAAAGGCTATTTCAACGTCATGCCCGACAAAGAGAACGAAGCCGACACCGTGAGCCAGATCAGCAATGGCGTCACCTTTCATGGTGCCAACCTCTGGGTGCTCATCTTTGCCATCTTCATTGCCTCGTTGGGACTGAATGTCAACTCTACGGCCGTCATCATCGGCGCCATGCTCATCTCTCCGCTTATGGGTCCCATCATCGGCATGGGTCTCGCCGTGGGCATCAGCGATCTGGAACTGCTCAAGCGGTCGGCAAAGAACTATATTGTCGCCACGGTCATCAGTGTGCTCACCGCCACCATCTATTTTCTGCTGACGCCCTTGAACGAGGCACAGTCGGAGCTTCTCGCCCGCACCTCACCCACTCTCTACGACGTGCTGATCGCGCTCTGCGGCGGTGCTGCCGGCATCCTGGCGCTCTCTACGAAGGGCAAGGGAAATGTCATCCCCGGAGTAGCCATCGCCACAGCCCTCATGCCGCCTCTCTGCACGGCAGGCTACGGACTGGCCATGGGCAAAGCAGCGTTTTTCTTCGGCGCCTTCTATCTGTTTTTCATCAACACGGTGTTTATCTCGCTGGCCACCTATCTCGGAGTGCGCATGATGCATTTCCAGAGAAAGCAATTTGTCAATGCCGAGAGACTGAAGGTCGTCAACCGATATATCCTGGGTGTGGTGGTGCTCACGATGTTGCCTGCCGGATACATGACAGTGGGCATCATCGGAAAGAGTGTCACGGAAAACAACATCCGCAAGTTTGTCAAGAACGAGTGTTCGTTCCCTGGCACGCAGATCATCTCACAGTCGACCAACGAGAAGTCGAAGACACTCAACTTGGTGGCTGTCGGCAAATCCATCAGCAGCCAGCAGATCAGCCGTGCACGAACCATGATGGGTGAATACCAGCTCGACGACTACCGCCTTAACATCATCCAAGGCTCACAATCTGACAGCATACTGCTCAGCCAGGCTCTCGCCTCTGCCAGCACCACCACGGAAGTCAGCAAACAGAAGCTTGTGGAGCAGAGCGCGCGCATACAAGAGCTGGAGAAGCGTCTCGAAGGTTACGAGCACTATGCTTCCTTAGGAGCAGAGATTGGCAAAGAGACCCGGACAGTATGGCCGGGAGTGACGGCAGTCAGCGTCTCGCGGGTTGCTGACTGGAAAACCGACACGACCAAGGCCTCGCACTATGTCATGGCGGTGGTCAGCACTCAGCGCGTACTCAATACCAGTGAGCGCGCCCGCATGCAATCGTGGCTGAAGGAGCGCACCCATGCCGACAGTCTGCGGCTGATAGTGACACGATAGTTATATCTCATACGATAAACATGAAGTCAATATTTACATCCTTTGTCAACCGGCCTAACAGCAAGTCAACAGATCCCTCCGACTGCTTTTTAGGCCGGTCGATACCCAGCTATGTAGTGTTCATTGCTGTGTTTTTGACTTATTATATTGTCTTTCAGTCGTTCTATAATTTCATTGAGAGCAAGGATCCCTGGCCCTATTACAATTTTACAGACTTTGTCATCTCCACCATCGTCAACATGGTGCCCACTCTGATCACCTTTGGGTACAACTATGCGATAGTATTCCCACCAATCAAAGATTGTCCCCCGTGAAGAAGTTGGCCGCAGATTTCTTCTGCTCTATGCTCAGTCTTGTCGCACTCAATTTCCTCTTTATTGGTGTGATGCTGATTGTCAATCCGGAGTACAGCCACGTGAGTTGGCCTAGTGCTATTTTTAACAACCTTTTCATCTTAGCAGGCAGCGACATCTATTCTAAATTCATCGAACTCACGTTACAATAGTACACGTATCACTCTCTTTTATTTACAAAACATCTCATCTTTTCCATGAGCTTGCTCCACATAAGCCTTCATTTGCAAGGCTGATTTTTGCGTTAATGCATGTTAACGCTAATTAGGCTTAGCGATTTAAGAAATCGCCATCGCTTAAGGGCTTATTCTTTGGAGAAAATCGTTTGAAAGTAAAGCTGTCCAAAAGTAAATTATTACACAAAATAGGAATAACGAATGTTTTTCAAAATTGCGCATACGACTCTCCAATAGCAGATCATTTATGCTTTCTAGGACATGCAACATGGAGTAATACATATCGTAACGAATGGCCTACTTATACCCAAAATACCACATTATGCCCCCCTAACAGGAGTAATAATCCAAGCCTTATACAGCAATTCTAACGTTTTTACAAAAATTAACTCGTAATTTTGGAACTATTAAAGGGATATTTAGTAAATTTGTAACCGTTAAAACCGAAACAAAAGCTTCAATCTATGTGGCAAACGGATAATGATAAAAGGATAAAAAGAGCATCTCCTGTTGAGATGTTCAACTTTATCATTCCGTTTCTTAACGACCACAGAGGGCAGAGGTTTGACTCCGAGCAGATAATTAGGGAATATTGCAAATATATTGGAGTTGTTATTCCCGATTATGAAAGTGCACGTGCTTATTCTGAATATTCAGACCCTTTAAAGAAAGCAAACACACTCCTTAAGAGGCTTGATGCTTACTTTGGATTCTGCAAAGGGGAAGGATTCTTTTCTACGAATAGTAACATATTGCAAGGCAGATCCACATACCAATATCCTCCATCCTTAGATTATGACTTAAAAGATATAGTATGCCTTGGTAACAAAGTCTCTGCGAATGACAATATGACTATGCTATTAGAGGAATCGCTCGGTATGGTTCATCCATTGTTTCCCTTATACCTCGGTCTTTTGCCAGAACGAGATGAAAACCCCGTTATAGAGTTTGAGCAGTGCGACTATCGAAACAATATCTATCTGCCTGTACTCTACGACGCAATCGTTACAAGACATATGGTGACGTTCGATTACTGCTCTTTCGACAAGCCTGCTGCCAACGTTACTTTCAGCCCGTACTATCTTAAGGAGTATAATCGTCGATGGTTTGTGTATGGTCATACGGATGAAAGTACAGGAGATGCCAGTCGAGAAAGATATTCTCTCGACCGAATCAAGAATCTCCACAAGATACAGAGTCCACTTGCACCGAGGCCGCAGAAAGACTATGCTGCTCTATCCAAAGATCTCATTGGTGTCAGCGACTCGAATTTTGAGAAGCCTGTAGACGTTGTCATAGAAACTTTGAATCCGAAGATTCATGGCCTCATAGTCTCAAAGCCGTTCCATCCAAGCCAAAAGGAGATAGAATCCTTCCACGAGGACTCGTCTAAAGGATACCCTCATGGAACGATTACGCTTCATATCCGTCCTAACCCCGAGATGTATGGGAGGATATTATACTACTCGGACGGAGTGAGAGTAACTGAACCTAACAATATAAAAGAAATTATTCATACAAAAGCATCAAAAATAGAATCACTATACGATGAATTACGATGAATTACGATGAGTATTTAAAATGTGCAAGAAAACATATCAGAAGTTGCAAACAAATGCTGAAAGGACTTAAAAATGGAAAAGATGAAGAAAATAAAGAAGCCTATCTTGACGTATGGTATTTGTCGGGATATATATTAGAAGGACTAACGGTTTATTGTGCATATAAAACTAACAACTGGAATCCACGTTCATCTTCCTGGGATGGGATAACAGATATACAAACGAGATATGATAAGACATTTTCCAAACGAACACATTTAGATTTTTATCGTAGGCGGACAATAAATAAGTATAATGTTTTCCCCGAAGGAATGATAGTTTATTCTGTTCAAGGCCATGATTTTCAATCCATAATAATGGGAGTACTACGTGCAAACCCAACCTTTAGGGATTTTCCCATCTTAGGCAATGGGAATGTTGACGAAGATGTAAAAATATTAGTACAAGAATGGAAACCAAATGTAAGGTACTGGCATAAGGAAGAGGAGATGGCCGATATTCCCCATCTTAATTCGGATGTGTTAAGCCGTCTTATTGGTACTTGTGAAGAACTATATAAAGATATGATACGCGTATGATACATGTAAAAGATTTAGCTTCAAAGATACAAAAGTATCTACATGAGAAGGGATTCGATGATTTTAAAATTTTTATCAGAATTAACTTCTCAATAGATGTTTTTGTCTTTACTGAAGACAAGATAGCCTCTTGCACCATTAGAGACGACTTCTGGGCTGTAATGGCAGAAAATGAAGATGACTTTTACCAGGCGGAGAAAGACCATATAAACTTGTCTTTTAAAGCTATCCCACTAGAGGAAAAGAGCGATCCATTCTATGCCAACATATTAAGTGGTAATGATGAGATAATAATGGGCCCCAGATATAGACTGGACTCGCTATTGGAAACGAACTCGGTAGATGCAGAAGTGCAACAAGGGTCTCAAGGTATACCCGTCATTACTTTCTATAGTTACAAGGGGGGCATGGGTCGAACAACCACCATGGTTGCCTATGCTATGGATTTGGCCATTAACCATAGCAAGAGAGTAGTTGTCATAGATTGTGATCTTGAAGCTCCTGGATATCTTAATTTCTTTGATTTGTCGCAAAACCAAGAATTGCTTAGCGGAAAGAAAAACGGTCTTGTCGAGTTTATGAGCGATTTACAGATGCTTAATAATGACGGCAAGCAGACATTAGACTTAAACGATTACATTATCAATGTTGGCAATACGAAAAGTGTCGATGATGTGGCGTTCAAGAATTTAAACAACATTTGGCTTATTCCTGCTGGCAATCTTAACATGGATTATGTTGGTAACGGAGACGAGTCAAATCTTCGGGATTATTTGGAAGGTTTATCAAAAGTAAATCTGTCAAATGTAGGTGAGGTAGTAGACGGTTTTTCTGTATTGTTTACTAAAATAAGAGAGACTATCAATCCTGATGTTATCTTATTGGATTCACGAACAGGTTTTAATGACATTTTCGGTACAGCAGCCTTCTACTTATCGTCATGTGTTGTCGGCTTCTTCGGCTTTAGCAGACAAACTCAACCCGGGTTAATTAACTTAATCAACAACTATTACGATAGAGAGAATACATTTAAAGTAGCACTTGCTTTCTCCATTCTTCCTAATGACGAGGACAGCAAGACTTTGGAAGATAAACTGTATAGTGAAGTAAATAGAATGATAGACCGCAAAGCAACAGACGAAAAGGACAAGCCTTTATTCTATTCGCTTCATCGTAATCATAGTTTGGAACAAATAGGCATTGGCGAGAAGCAAAACGACGATGCCTTTGTAAACCTAGTAAGAGAAAAGAGATTTGAAGATTTTAACACCCTTTTTCAAGGTCTTAACGATACGTGTGGAATAAATCAGCCCGAAGGCACGCGCATTACCGAGAAGCCTTCATCGAATATAAGTAGCCAGACAGAATCAGAGATAAGGACAGGAAGCGAAGAATACTCTGAGAATACTCCCGCATTGATACTAAGAAATACAATACTGCGTCATCTGAAGTCGGTCTTTGCTAATATAAAGCTATTTGCGGAAGATACCAACATAGAAGAAAACCAATTCTTCTATCGCAACTGCATGAAGACATTCTTTGAGCCGGATAAGTTTATAATCAAAGGATATAAAGGTACGGGGAAAACTTATCTATACCGTGCGTTAGGTAATAAAAGCATATCTTATAACATTCAGCGCTGGGCGGGATTAGAAGATGTTAATGAGACAACATTCATCCAGATTCTACCTGACACACCAGATAGTAATATACGTCAATTCCCATTTGATAGTATTAGATACAAAGATATTGATGAGCCAGAGTATTACTTTAACTGCTTTTGGCAGATATACACCTGGAATTCGATACTGTGTAACAAAGCATTTGCTGAAATCAGAGAAACGAGCGAACTATCAAGTTATATCAAACCAATAGGTGGCAATGAGGCATTGTTGCGCTTTGAGCATCTTATTAATGAGGGTACATCAACACTTGTAACTATAGAGGAGGACTTGGACAAAGTCAATGATTTTCTTAAAAGAAAAAACAAGCGAGTGTTTGTTCTATATGACCGTTTGGATAATTGTATTAATCCTCTACGATGGAACAAGGCCGTTTCTCCCCTTATAGAATATTGGCGGAACAACTATAGGAAATATTCCAACATATTCCCTAAAATATTTATCCGAACTGATTTGTTCAAACAGATAGAAGGGAATAATACGGAACGTCTGCAAGAGAATAGCATAAACATAGAGTGGACAATAGGAGAAGTTTTTGGATACTTCTTCAAATTAATATTCTCTGATAAGAAAGCTAGTGTCGCTTATTGGTCAATAGCAAAGAAGCTTCGCAAAAACGACAGCTATATTAATAACTGTAAGAAGTCTTTCGAGGCTTTTCCACAAAATCAATTTAAGAGTCTTACCCGTGCAGAGATGTCACCTCTCGTTGAAATATTTTTCGGGAGGCAGGTTGTTTCAGGGGTGTTGAGACTAGGGCATCCGTGGGAGTACTTTGAGAAGGAACTATCAAATGCAGACAACAACTCCATCAGTTTACGCCCATTTATAAATACATTGGACAGCAATGCAGTGGATAGGGCATTAGGTCGTACAGAACGCTATGTGAAAGAAATCATAAGTTCAAGTATTTATGCGTCAAAAGATGTACGCGAAAAAGCAACAGAGAGCTATTTTAACGATTTGGCGAAAGATCCGTTCAGTAAAGACTTACTGAAATTAAGAGATTTTATACGAAGCGACCAAGGAAGCGACTTTAAGTACAAGTCCTTGAAAGAAGTGCAATATGCCGAGCTTCTCAAGAAGGTTTTTGCGACAATCCGAAATAGCGAAGTAGTTAAGACGGAGAAGGACTTGGATGATATGATTTCTGCAAATGGCATAATGGCTCGCAAACCTACGACCCACGGCATATATTATGTCTTTGCGCCAATTTACTTTTATTCATGGGGGCTACAAAATGGCGATTTGGAAAAAGAAGATAAACAAAATCTAAGGAGTGAGAGAAAGAAGCCGACGCCTAAAAAGTCCCCGGAAGAAGATATCAAATATCGCGGCAAGGTGGAGGTGCGGGAAAGCCCGACTTCTTCACGTAAGGAATACTTTTGCGTTCCTGATGAAAACGAGAATCTCAATAAACCCAGATTTAAGATTGTTGATAAACCATCTTACATAGCAGAAGGAGACAGGGTGATTTTTACAGTGATGTCAGAGCTTGACTACAACGGAAGAGGATTGTATTGGAAGGTCAAGACCTTGGCTCCGGAGAAAAATTCGTTCCGTCCCTAATTCATTATGAGGAAACAAAACATCTTCGATGGTGACAGCTACCGTGCCATTTTTACAGGGCTCATCTATAAGCGGCTAATTAGCCGCTTATGGTTTACTAATGCGGATGTAATGGCCGATGCTATAGGCAAGCCCCTTATTTGTAATGTTTCGGATTGTGACAACTATGTAGAACTGAAGAAGGCATTCATGACTCTGCGTAACCTTATTGGTAAGGAAAATATCGAATCGAAAGGCAACAATCGTGACAAGAGTTTCCGCTACATTGGTGAAAAGGATGATCCTCTCGCCGACATGCGACAGGCTAAGGCGATAAAGGACATACGAAGGTACTATGAATTCTGTCAAGACTCCGCGGGGTTCTTCCCAACATCTTGGCTTGACTACTTTTTGAAAGACAGTCTTGACCTGTTGGACATCAAACGACAGAGGCGGAAAGGTGAGCAGATTATTAGTACCAGCGTTGACCGTCAACTGAAGAACATTGATATGTTGCCATACCTCTATGAAGCGATACGCAACCATAGGGTACTCGCTGTGAGGTACAAGCCGTTTGACGAGGAAGAGATGACGCTAACATTCCATCCACACTTCCTGAAGGAATATAACGGCCGATGGCATCTGTTGGGACATGCGAAAGGTAAAATTCCGGAGGAAGGCTTCAATCTTGCTATTGACCGCATTACGGAAATACCGAAGATAGTAATGGAAGAAGAGTATGTTCCCGCTCCAAATCATTTCTATGAGCTGTATTTCGAGAATCTCGTGGGCGTAACCCACAAGGACGATCATAAGACAGAGAATGTGTATATTAGGGCATATTCTAATTATATCTTCAATCTTACCGACACGAAGCCTATACAAAAGTCGCAGAGAGTCTGTATTCCATACGGCCGGCACGAAGACGGCGAATATGGTGAGTTTATGGTACATGTAGAAGTTAACAACGAGTTCATCGGACGCATACTGATGATGGGCGACAAGTTGGAGGTTGTGGCTCCAGAGGAAGTGAGGAATATTTTTAGGAGAAGAGTCGAAGATATGGCAAAAAGGTATGTGCAAAAGACTGATAACTGCCCCCAGAATGGTTCCAAGAAGTAAAGAACCAATATAGCAGCCAACAACTATTGCTTAGTCGTAAAAACAGTATTATCTTTGCAGCGTCATCATCCAAAACCGCCTTGGAGATGACGCTGCAAAGCACATTGGCGGCAACCTAATGGGAGCAAAAACCATGAAAAAGACCACAACCGAAATGAGGAAGAGAACAGAAGCCAACGCACGTCGTAGAGTTGCCGAGTCATGGGCAAGAACAGGGAAATGCATGAGTTACAAGCGTGCAGCCGTGAGAGAGACATACAGGCATACCACAGACGACATGAAGGACGAGTTGTTTGACGGCTTTCTCATCTCACTGTCGCCACGGAACAGCCACAAGGGTATAGGTGCACAGATGCGCGTATTGCGTCGCATAGCGGAAAAGCGTCAAGCGCAAGCAGCGTATAAATACATAGGACGTAGCGATGACTTGCTGACGGAACGGATTACCTCTGCATGTGGAAAGAACTGCATGCGTGAGCTCCGCAGATACCAAAGGTGTGTGTGAGGAATGGTTTCAAAAACGGAACTATTGAGAACCACTAAACTTTGCGCTCAAATTCTTAATCTATTAAACCACTAAGTAACAAAAAAATGAATAGTACATCTAACAATCTTGCACTCGTCGCATCACGTGTCCTTCCCGCACTCTCAGGAGCACAACTCACATACAATGTTGAGAAGAATATCTTCCTCACCATGGGTTACACCAGCCAGGCAGGGAACACCTACTACCGCGCCATACGGCTGTCACCGCGTCTTGCCGTGTTCTACAACATCGGCGAGGGGTACAAGTACACGTTTCTAAACGGCATCACGCTCTTCGCCTTTGACGGGTGTAAACCGCGCATCATCGGCCAACGCACGTGGGGCGGCTATGACTGGGTGGTATTCAGCGAAAACTTCGCCCGACAGCAGAGTATCCTCATGGTGCATGATTTTCTCCAAGGGCAAATGCGCATGCTCAATGTTCCCTGTTCTGAGCAACAACTCATGGACATGTCGCGGCAACTTATAGCCGAGACTGAGCAGAAACAGCTCGCCTGACGCAGAAAAGTCTCTTTTACGGACCTTATTCTGAAACAACACTCCGTCCAAAGGAGACCATAAACATACAAATGTTAACATGTTCAACGCCTTAAAATCTTTTGACTATGGCAAAACTGACACAAGCAATCACAAAGGACTTCCTTGACGACATTCTTCCGCCTTATGGCACCCCAGTACGGCAGCGCAAACCCGTCTGGGACTCCAGTCAGAGGATGTTTATCTTCGACGAGCATGAGAGTCAAAACGGCAACCACTACTATCGTGGTATCCGCTTCTGCGACCGAATTGCCATTATGGAAAAAGTTGGCATGTTTCACTCATGGACATACCTAGACGCTCTAGAAGTGTATGCCTTCAATGGGCGAAAGATGCAGCTTATACAGAAACGAGACTATCCTAACAAGGTGTTCCACAATGTCGATAAGATACGCAAGGATACCGAAGAGATGGTCACCGACTTTTTGAAGGGTATGCTTAAAGCAAGCCGCATATCCCTTTCAGAGGAGAAAGTCAAAGAACAGGCAAAGGGGCTTGTTGACCTATGCTATCGTGACTTCAACAATGGCGACTATCCTCCGCGTCTCATGCAGATCATTCCTGCCATCGAACAACACTAACTATCAAAAATCACAACCATATGGAGAACGAAATACACATAGACAAAGAAAATCGCGAGCAGTTGCTCGCTTACGACCTGATAGCACACACCAACAGCAGTTTTTTCCTTACAGGAAGAGCTGGTACAGGTAAAACGACATTTCTACATCGCGTGCAGCAGACCGTTCCGAAGCAGTTTATCACACTTGCTCCTACAGGTGTCGCAGCCATCCTCGCCGGTGGCGAGACCATCCACTCTTTCTTCGGGCTTCCTTTGGAGACCTGCGAGCCAGGTACTTGTGGCAAGATGAACGAAGCGAAGATTCTCGCCCTCGTACATGCCGATACCATCATTATCGACGAAGTGTCGATGGTGCGCTGCGACATCGTTGATGCCGTAGACTTCACGATGCGGCAAGTATTGCGCAGCACTGCTCCATTCGGTGGTAAACAGATAGTGTTCGTAGGCGACATGTTTCAATTACCGCCGGTAGTGCAAAAAGGAGCAGAAACAGAATTGATGCGTGACATATATCACACGAATACATTTTACTTCTTCAAAGCTTTCGCTCTGCGCCGCATACGCATGGTAAAGATTGAATTCCAAAAGGTATACCGTCAGGATGACCCTGTGTTTCGGACCATCCTTGACCATGTCCGGCTCAACCGTGTTACACCTGATGACATAGCGAGTCTCAACACACGTGTAGCCAAGCCTAAGGACAACGATAGTACTATTACGCTTGTACCTACCAACCGTGCCGCTGATGACATCAACTGTCAAAGGCTCAACTCACTTACCGGCGAGGAGCATATCTATGAAGGTGCTATCAACGGAAAGTTCGAGAATAAGCGGTTCCCCGTGAGCCAAAAACTTTGTCTGAAGGTTGGAGCGCAGGTGATGTTCACTCGCAACGACACACAGCATCGTTGGGCGAATGGGACTATAGCCACAGTATGCCACTTGTCTGATGACGGTATCGAGGTAACCATTCCCAGTGGAGAGACCTACGCCGTACCATGTTGCACATGGGATGCCGTGGACTATGCATACGACCATAAGGAGCACAAACTGAAAAAGAATGTTACGGGCTCCTTTACACAATACCCACTGAAGTTAGCCTGGGCGATTACTATACACAAGAGCCAAGGTATGACATTCGACAAACTATATCTCAACCTCTCTTCGGCAAGTATCTTCGCCGTTGGCCAGTTGTACGTGGCTCTCAGTCGCGTGCGCACTCTTGGAGGTCTATTTTTGTCGCGCTGCGTACCGCCACAGTATGCCCGCACGAGTCGTGAGATAATCGCATACTCTATCCGTTACAATGATGCCAAAGCCATAGAAAGCGAAGTTAAGAGTGGTAAAGCTGTATACAAGGACCTCCGTGCTTACAACTATGACAGCGCGGCACATCGGTATCTGTCACTTATAAGAGACCATGCCGCAAACGGCGACATTAAGGAAGCAGCGATCTTAGCACGAAGTTTCTTCGAGACAGTCATTGATGACCGTCACCTTTATGGCAGCATCCAGCGCCCTTCAAGCGATTTGATCTCCTCACAACATTATGTTGTTAGGTTCCTTGCTGCCATATTGTGCTTATATGCCGATGATGCGGTAACCGCATTACATCTAATAGATGATGTACTAGAGCAAAGCCAAAACAGAAACGCCCTATACATCAAGTCGCGTTGCCTTGCCAGACTTGGCAGATATGACGAAGCGGATAGCGTGAACGCCACCCTCGGCAACGGCATTGATCTTGCTATGCCTGATGCAAAATCGCTCTACATGATAGCCGTCATCAACGAACTGCACACGCAGGATCCTGGGCTGCTGCTTATGCAGAAGTTGCTTCGTGCCAAACCAAAATATGACCATGGCATCGTTGTGCTGCGTAACCTTATGAAGCACAAGTGCATTTCATTAACAATGCCTTCTGGCGAGCGAAGCAACATAGAGGAGGCTTTCAACTCCGACGCAAGCGACGAAGAGTTTTCCGAAATGCTATCAAAGGCACGGGAAGATGTTCCAAAATCCGTAGTAGCGCTCAGGCGAGACATCAGTCGTATAGACTTCACACAATACGAATAGGCTACTAAATCGGTGCAGGAAATCTGCACCAAGTGGCATCTGACAAAATAATTGTCTGGCAAACAAATTGCAGCATCAATATTGAGATTAACTTTTAAAATCAGAATATAATGAAAAATATCATTAACATGAAAAAAGGTTTCCTTAGCTTAGGTTTCGTAGCAAACCATCGCCCAAACGCAAAGGGTGTAAATGATTTAAGTGTACTGTCAAGCATCACCGGAATGAAGATTTCGGCCAAAGACTTGGATGACTTCGTTGACTCTCCAAATTTCTCAAAGGAGTTTTTGGATAGTGACGGATCAATTGTAGAGAATGAAGCCGATAGTCTTGGTTTCCGCTTTCTCCTTCCTTGGAAGAGCAAGAACGGCAGCCCTATATATGGATTTTTCACTAGAAAAAGTAAGGATAAGGGATTTGTCGGCGTAAGATGGGACTATGAAAAGCAGGAGACGTTGTATGACCTTGGATTTGTCGACGTACAGGCTTTGAAACAACTGAACGATATGTCGGGTGCAGCAGTCTCTGATATTTGCGAAGTACAATACAACAATGTAGAATTCTACAATGGCGCAGGTTACACAAAGTTCCCAGATGGTACCCCCGTAGGTAAGAGCAAGGCAAAGTATATCAGGTTCTCTACTCCGTATAAGACGAAGGATGGTCAAACTCCTATTGTAGGTTGGTTTAGCAAACAAGATGACAAGATGCAGGGCATTTCATGGGGAACTGACGAAAGTTTCAGGAAACGATTACAATTTGGCAACAAGTTCCACTTCTCCATAGGCAGGATGAAGTTCACCGACATGAGTGCGGCAAATGCTTTTTTGAAGCAGGTCTCCGACAAATGCATGCAGGAAGTATGGACATTCAAGGATAACAAGGGACAAATCAGGTTTCCTATACTCAAGTCGTATCTTGAGTGCGAATTGGACCGTCTTTACTATGAGAAAGACGTACTTGACATGACCGATACGACCTCTTACAAAGACCGTATCATCTACAACCAAGATAGGACACGTGCCATGTTCAACACCAACCTAATCGATAAGTTCGGGCATGACCTTTTCTTGGAAGGCGCAATCATAGGACACGGCGTTCAAGAATTTTTCTGTGACATGACAATATCTCCATCAATGATGCAGCGGAATAAACTTGGATATGCCAATGATGCTCCAGAACCAAGGGTGCCGGAGTTCTTCAAGGACATAAACGACATAGTGTTCCATGTGGAATGGGCTATAGACAATGATATGGAGAAGTACGAGCACATCATAGGCGAACGTAGGGAGAGGTTTCCCAAGCAATATCAATGTACGGCTACCAATATTCTTGGTACTCAGCTTGATAATTCTATAAAGCTGGCACAAAATATTGCTCGTCGAAACTACAAGTTTATTGTGCCAATGTACTACCCGGCCAAGCACCGCATTCAGCTGCTCATGCCAATCTATCTCAACGGAGAGTACACTAGGCATCCTGACTTTGCCCTTGTTCTGACTCCACATCCCGATGAAAGGATATACACTCCTGAGACCATCTTGGGACTCAAGGAGGTGTATCAGGATGCAAGGCTCATTGCGAAGCCAGAGACATCGTGGCTCAATCCAGAGATTATAGGTGAAGAAAAAACAGCTCTGAGTATTGCGGTCTGATATATGGCATAAGAGATACCAAACATTCGGTGCGGATTTTCTGCACCGAATGTCATACGACAAGCTGTCGATTCTTCTACTATTGGCAAAATAATTGCTACTACTTGGTTGTCTCAGTTCTTTGACATACTGTCACAACACTCTCATTTCATTTATATATGTAAGACCTGTAGTAAGGTCTGCCTTCCTCCAAATTGGGCTATAGGAAGAGGGCTAAAAGAAAGCCTAAAGTTCTAAAACCAAACAACATGGAACAGAACATTACGAGAGTTGTTAACGGCAGCAATGCCAAGTGCGAGAACAATGGTTTTGGTGGCTACACATCGGCTACCAACAGCAAAGCCATGGAGGGTACACAGTACCGCAAGTACCACAACCCTTATGGCGGCCACGGCTTCGCAGCCGAAGACGTCAATGCTCAGCACGACCGCTGGGCGGGACGTAAGGTTGACCAAGTCGGACGCGACAACAGTCTCAATGGACCAGACCGGATCGTCAACGGGCAGGCCATTCAGACCAAGTACTGCCAGACGGCACAGAAAACGGTAGCAGCAGCCTTCGATGGCAATGGCTATCGTTACCAAGGGCAGAAGCTGGAAGTGCCAAGCGACCAATATGACGAGTGCGTCAGACTCATGCGACAGCGTATAGCCAACGGCGAAGTGCCAGGTGTGAGTGATCCTTCCGAGGCAACTAAGATTGTCAAGCGAGGTTCTTGTACCTATCAGCAGGCCGTAAACGTGGCTAAGGCAGGGACCATAGACTCCATCGTCTTCGACGTAAAGACACAAGCCGTTGGGTGCGCATCTGCAGCTGGCTTCTCGTTCATCGTAGGAGCTGCATACGCTATAGCGCATGGTGCATCTCCAACAGATGCCATTAAAGACTCTGCCATCTACGCAACAAAGGTAGGGGGACAGACCTTGGTCTCCGGCGTAACAAGCTCGCAGGTGCTACGCACAGCCGTTGGCCGTGATGCCTTAGCACTCGTGCAACGTGGCACGAACAACGTTGTGAAGGCAGCATGTCAGACCGAGATTGGTAAGGCTTGTGTCGAAAAGCTTGCAGGCGGATTCGTTGGCAAGGCAGTTGTTGGCGGTGCTGCTAAAAACGTACTTGTACGCGGTTTGAGCAGTAATGCCATCACTGGGGCCGTTACACTTGCTGTCACCTCCATACCCGGTGCCGTAGATGTGGTAAGGGGAAAGAAAAGTGCTGGCGAGTTCGGTAAGGATGTGGCTTGCAACGCCTCTGGTATCGCTGCAGGTACAGGCGGATGGGCTACCGGTGCTGCAGTAGGTACTGCCATCTGCCCAGGAATCGGCACCGTTGTCGGTGGCATTGTAGGCGGCATAGCTGGCGGTGTGGCAGGCTCCTCGCTCATGCGCTCTTTCCTCAATCTGTTTTGAGGACAACAGCTACCATAGCAACACAAGTGCAGAAGAATACATTTTCTTCTGTACTTGTGTCGTTTTATGCATTATCTTAAACAAGACACACATCTTAGCGTGAGTGTAGTTCCTAAAAGTGTGTGTAGAGATGATATTATATCTGTCCCATATAGAGACAGGGGACGACTGGGACATGTGGGACAATGATGTTGTGACGGAACAGACTAATCAACAAGAAAAGGCAAGGCCTTGTAATGAACCTTGCCCTTTCTTGATGTAAACTATTCTTCCAACTGATAAGCTTGCTTATCTCGTAGCATCTTCCACGATTCAATCCTAAAGCAACCGCCGATTTGCAAAACCGGTAAGCCTAATTACCGTTAACTTACATTAACGAAATTTTCGCCCTTACAAGAGGGTTCTTGTGGAGCAAGCTCAGGGCGGAACAAAGACCTCTATCTGTAAACAAAAACGACTACACAACCACATTCGTAGCTTGCCTTCAGGAGAAATTTGCCCGTTCTATGAGACTTGCTATCAGCCAATCGCCGATATCTATCTTGGCTCCACGCTCTGTTGCTGAAGATTGGCGTTCGAGCAAATCACACACGATTACGCGTTTAGGTAAGAAGAATCTTCTTGACTTCTCCTTCCATTCGTCATAGGCATCCACATCAGGGAAGATAATCACCGTGCGGTTGCATAGTGCTACCATACGCTCAGGCTTGAAGTTTGCTTTGCCACCGACCGCCACCCAGACATAGTCGGGGAAGACGAGGGAGCCGAGCAAGGCCGTCTTTTCAGATTCCACCAAAGCAACAGCCTTTCCAATGTCATCACTATGAAGCAAGTGTTCACCAAAAAGACACTGTGTAATCGCAAAATTCTCGGGTAACAAGCCTTTTCGCTTCAATCGGGAATGTATCCAATCAACTGCCATGCCTGTCTTGATTCGATGACCGCTTTTTGCGTCATAATACATAACCTTTCCCGTCCGGACATTGCCGTTGAAGTCCAGTTGCCAATAGATGATACCTCCATCACGGGTAGAACCGATAAGATAACGACACAATAACCGTTCGAGTTCAGCCGTACTGACGCGGCACTTCTCACGAAGGAAACGGAAGAAATCATTTTCCATGCTCCATGAGCTAACCACATAGTCGAAGGGAAGATAGTGGATCTGATCAGAATGGCACATCGTCACCTCCTTCCGTAATAGACTCCGACCCATCGCAGCGGCCCGGCAAAGGTTGTACCCCATACTGTCCCAACTGTCCCTGCTGTCCCATGTCTTTGGTTGGGACAGCTTTATTCGTGCTGTGACAAACCTCCTGTCTGATACGTCCAACAGCTGATTTTGAGATGCCCAGCTCGCGGCTGATATCCCGAACGGTCTGTCCTTCTCCGACACGCTTTTTCACCTCCATTTTCAAATCCTCCCGATCCTGCTCTTTGAGATGATCATGCTCAGGCGAGTCGTGATGGTAGACGAAATGCAGGAGTGCACCGTCCTTCTCTATGCTGTAAACTCTCACGTTGTCTGCTCCAAATTTGATTCCACAATTGCGCACCTTTATCTGCTTAAGATAACGGATGCTGTTGCCCTGGGCACTGGTACCAAGTGCGAAACAACTGTCGATGAAGTTAAACAACTTCTTCGAACCTGCCAAATCGTTCTGCGTGATGATACGGCTCATGTCACGCTTTGGCGTGTGTGCTATAATCAGTATGGAGAAGCCATATTTGTTCTTCAATGCTCTGAGATTCTGAACCAGTTTGGCAGCGTCTTCACCTTTCTCCATCTGCATACACAGGATGGAAATGTTGTCGATAATGATGATGTTGGCCTCACAAGCAACGGCTGCCTTTTCAATATCTCGGATCACAGCCTCCTCAAAGGGTATATCGAGATTAGCGAGATTGTCAGGCTCCAGCGACACTCGATACAGCGTTGGCGGGAAATGGTGTAAGTTGCCCTGATTGTCTGTATAGCGTAGTTGAAACTGCTTGTCGGAAAGTTCAAAATCAAAGTACAGCACCTTATAGCTCTTCGCTATCTCTTCTGCAATCTGCACAGCAAGAATACTCTTACCGGCATTAGAGTCGGCAAAGAGACATCCTATTTCTCCTTCAAACCAAAACGGTCCGAACAACTCCTTTGGGTTGCTCCGCAGACTGGCCTCGCTCATGGCTTGGTTGACACTCTTGATAGACAACACCCCTACATTGGAAGGTATGCCATCAGCATTCTGCTGGACTTTCCCCAGCTCGATGCCAAGCATTTTCACACGGCTTGATACTAATGAATAAGAAGACTCTGCGTTTTCCTTCTTAACTACATGCTCTACATAGCGCTTGCTGTCCAAGTCGTAGAGTCCATTGATGCAGTTTCTTAAGTTCATCTCCAACCTCCTTTCTTTGCGACTCCATTTCGCTTGCTACTGATGTAAGACATGGCATCACGCTCCAACTCTTGCACCGACTTATGATGAGTGCTGTCGTTCAACCACTCGTCAATCTCGGCTTTGTTGAAGAGAATACTCTTTCCTCTCTTGTGGAAGGGAATCTTCTTGGCACTGGTCCAGCCATAGATGGTCTGCTCGGCCGGATGGTTGGGCAGATAATCTATCAAAGCGGACACGTTAAACCACTGAGGCTCATCAGCTTTCACGGAAGGCGCCAGTCTGTCCATCTTCTCGTCTAACTCCTTGAGCTTCGCAAGCACATCCACCATCAGCTGGGGTATGTCGTTAAATGTAATCAGATTTTGCATATTGAACTTTGTCTTTTAAATTAGTAAATCCTTGTATGCAAAATTAGCAAAACCCTTGTGTGGCTCTGTGTGGCATTTTGTGGGAATACAAAAATATCGGATGCGACAACTACTTGATAATGAGCAGTTAATACATCCGATATTTGTTAATGTATGTAAGGATTGTGGAAGAATGCCTTTTTTCTGTGGTTTTTGTCCTTATAAGGCCCTCTTTATGGCCTCCTTAATCTGTTCAACGTATATTTTGTTCTTTTCTGAGGCTGTAACACTAAGGAAATCCTTGTGGTGCTTATCATAGTAGTCGACAGTAATACCACATACTTCCAGCACTCCCAAGACCCAATGACGGGCATAATTGGCGGGAGTGATGGTGAGGGATACCGCATAGATCATGTAGCAGATTCTTTGATTCTCACGGGGCAGCGGACACACTACATCTTTAGACACCTGCAAATTCATGAAGTTGACAAAGACACTTCCCGGCATGTCCCGAAACTGGCGACCATTACAAGTTTGATAAATGGCAACGCAAACGCCCAAGTCAACGATGTCTTTCAACTTCGCTGTTTCCTTCAAGAGGAGAATCTCGTTGTTCATGTGCCGACCTCCTTTTCCATTCGCTTAGCATCTGCCATAATCGACTGTGCTATGTGCGCTATCTTATCAATCAAGATTTCCAGGAACTGCATTTCAAAGTAGTACACATGGGCACACTTGTTCATCACATTCTTGTATATGTCAAATTGTTTCTCTGCCAACTCATGAGCCTTGTAATAATCTTCTCTACTCTGATCGCATTTCTTGTCCAACTGGATGAATTCCGGTGTGTCGAAAGGCATCATATCCAGTCGGTTGCTCTCTGACTGATATTGTTTCCAAAGCTTAGTTGCTGCCTCTTCCACCACTCTCAATTCTTTCAGATTGATGTCATCATGTTTCTTCGCCATACGAATATAATCCACCTGTTTCCAAATTTGAAGGTCCAATGACTTGAAAGAGAAAATGGCATCCAGCAGTTTACCGTTACATTCGATAAGGGCATGTATATTCTCTTGCGCCTGTTTCTCCGCAGCATCAATCAGGTGGTTCGTATATTGGAAATCAGCAAAGAACTCTGCGAGAACCGAAGCATCCTCGAATACGATCTCTTCGGGTGCTTTCTTGGAAGGTATAGTTTTGTTTACCAATAGCAGACGATTGGTTATCTCTTCAATAAGATTTGCCATGTGCGGTAAATTTTATGATTTTGTTAAGTCCAGGTCGATCTTGATTGCATTTGCAGCATCCTCCTTCTTTTTATCAACCACCTTGGTATAAACTTGCGTCGTTCTCACGTTGGTATGTCCAAGCATCTTGCTCACAGTATAGATGTCGGTACCACTGGCCAACTGTAGCGTAGCATAGGTGTGGCGAAAACAATGGAAGGTGATATGCTTAGTGATGCCGGCCGATTGAATCCACCGTTGCAGTGGCTTAGAAATCCATGAAGGGTCCGGCAGTCCCTCAAACACCAGTCGTTTGCCATCCAACCGTTCTCCACATAGCTGATAAGCCTGAGAGGATATTGGCATGTATTCCACGCCATGCGTCTTACGTTGCGTGAAATCGAGTCTGTAGTGATCGCCGTCCTCTATCACTTCCTGCCACGTCATCAGTTTTATATCGACATGACGAAGACCGGTTAGAGCCGAAAAAAGTGCAGCCCGTTTGACGACAGGGATGGCGCAGGGTGTGTGCGCAAGGATGTTGAGCTCCCCAATGGTAAGATGTTCGCGCCGACTTTCCTCTTCGGGAATACCCTTCACCTTAGCGGAAAGGTCCACGGTAAGGTATCCGTCTACAAAAGCCTGCTTCAGTCCTGCCTTGAAGATGGCAAAATAGGTGGAAGCCGTGTTTTGTGATATAGTCCCCGACTTATTGCCTCCCTTGGGAGCATACAGTACGAAGAACTTGAAGTTCTCTATCATGCTCAGGTCAATATCCCTGAAGAGTATCGTATCGCCATTGGCATAAATCTTCAGTAGCTCATAGACACGTCCCCAGTTGATGATTATCGAATCGGAACTGTTTCTATGCCTCTTCTCCGATACCTGCTTAAAGTAAGGGATAAAGTTTTGCATCGACCGCTCGTTTTGTGCTGCCTGCTCAGCCTCGTTGTCCGTATAGAGTGCGGCATTGTCGTATTCACGTTGCCTCAAGGCTCTCACCTTGTCGGCATAGCGGCACGCTTCATTATCCATATCCGAGCGGCATACGATGACTCCGTTGATGTCCCGCTTGGGTTTATACGACACAGAGCCGTCAGCTTTAGGCCGTGATGGTCGACTCTTATCCCATACCGGGGTAGTAACGGTACGGTTCAGCGCCTCTTTATGCCGTGACGGCTTAGCGCCAGGATAGGCAAACACTGGGTAGCTCTCAATGATGAGATACCATTCTTCATGATACTCCGATTTACGGAGCTTTACAGTACACTTGGTGTTGGGGAGTGGTTTCTTCATGACTTCACAACATCTTTATAAAGGTGATCAATATCTTCTTTGGGCGCATAGACGAAGTTGCCTATTTGCCTTGTTGGTATGGAATATTTTCGAATATGGGCATAGACCGTACTGTCGTCTATACCATAAGTCTTGGAGATTTCGCCAATGGTGTAGCAGTCTTCTGGCTCAAGGTGATAGGACTTGGGCAATGCTCTACTTCTGTCAATAGGTTCTGTGCGAAGCGGAAACATTTCGCTCAACTTACTTTTGCTGATTCTTGTAAGTCGCTGCCCAATATTGATGGCAGGAACGTTTCCCTTCCTTATCAACCGATAAATGGTATCTCTACTGATGCCAAACATGGCTACCGCTTCGTGGACAGAGATATAATCTCTGGCCTCGGGTATATTCTCCACGATGTCATTCAGCTGGCTCATCCTCTTCTTGGCGGCCTCTCTTTGGTCATAGGCCCTTTGAGAGCATCGTCGAGAGCAGTACTTCGAATCAAGTGTCTTTGCGATGAATATATTACCGCAATACTGGCACTTCCGTTTAATCTCAAACTTAGCAGATGGCATGTTGTACCGTTTTAAGTGGGATTATGTATGTATAAGTATGGATAAGTCGCACCTTGTCAGAAATTAGGTCGCGTTCTAAATATGGTACAAATATAAGATAAATATCGGAAGAAATCGGTAATTATACAAAGATTAACCAAAATAAAAATGGGTGTAACTCATTGAGCTACACCCATTTCATTATTTATCGTTATTGATAGTTGTCAATATCATTTCACCTCCTCGAAGTCGGCGTCTTGGATGTTGTCGTCGCTCTTCGAGCCGGCGCTGCCTTGGGCGTTGCCACCCTGCGCACCACCCTGTGCGCCACCTTGGAAGCCTTGTGCGCCGGCGCCAGGCTGTGCGCCACCCTGACCATACATCTGGGCGCTGGCGGCCTGGACTGCCTGGTTCAGTGCGGCAGTAGCCGTGTCGATGGCGTTGAGGTCTTGGGCCTTGTGGGCATCCTTGAGCTGCTGCAGGGCCTGGTCGATGGCCGGCTTCTTGTCGGCGGGAATCTTGTCACCGTTGTCCTTGAGGAAGTTTTCGGTGGTGAAGATCATGGAGTCAGCCTGGTTGAGCTTGTCCACTTTCTCACGCTCGGCCTTGTCGGCGGCGGCATTCTGCTCAGCCTCAGCCTTCATGCGCTCTATCTCGTCCTTGCTCAGGCCGCTTGAGGCCTCGATACGGATGGCCTGCTCCTTACCGGTAGCCTTATCCTTGGCGCTGACGTTGAGGATGCCGTTGGCATCGATATCGAAGGTCACCTCGATCTGAGGAACGCCACGGCGTGCCGGAGCGATGCCCTCGAGGTTGAACTGGCCAATGCTCTTGTTCTGTGCGGCCATGGGGCGCTCACCTTGCAGCACGTGGATAGTCACAGCTGTCTGGTTGTCGACGGCTGTAGAGAACACCTCGCTCTTCTTGCAGGGGATTGTGGTGTTGGCGTCGATGAGTTTTGTCATCACGCCACCCATGGTCTCGATACCGAGGGTCAGCGGCGTCACGTCAAGCAGCACGATGTCGCCTACGCCGTTTTCCTTGTTGAGGATGGCACCCTGAATGGCTGCACCGATGGCGACCACCTCATCAGGGTTCACGCCCTTTGAGGGCTCTTTGCCGAAGTAGTTCTTCACCAGTGTCTGCACGGCAGGTATACGGCTGGAACCACCCACGAGGATCACCTCATCAATGTCGCTCGGCTGGAGCTTAGCGTCGCGCATAGCATTCTGGCAAGGCACGAGACATGCCTGAATCAGACTGTGGGCCAACTGCTCAAACTGTGCACGGGTGAGGGTCTTCACCAAGTGCTTTGGCACACCGCCCTCAGCAGAGATATACGGCAGGTTGATTTCGGTGGTAGTGGAGCTGGAGAGCTCGATCTTAGCTTTCTCGGCAGCTTCCTTCAGGCGCTGCATGGCCATCGGGTCCTTGCTCAAGTCGATGCCCTCGTCCTGCTTGAAACCATTGACAAGCCAGTCGATAATCACCTGGTCGAAGTCATCACCTCCCAAGTGGGTATCACCGTTTGTGGAGAGCACCTCGAACACGCCGTCGCCAAAGTCGAGGATGGAGATATCAAATGTACCGCCACCGAGGTCGAATACGGCAATCTTCATGTTCTTTCCGGCTTTGTCCACGCCATAGGCGAGGGCGGCAGCTGTAGGCTCATTCACAATACGGCGAACGTTGAGACCGGCGATGGTGCCGGCTTCCTTGGTGGCCTGGCGCTGAGAGTCGGAGAAGTAGGCTGGTACGGTAATCACGGCATCGGTCACTTCCTGCCCGAGATAGTCCTCAGCGGTCTTCTTCATCTTCTGCAGAATCATGGCAGAGATTTCCTGCGGGGTATACTTACGGCCAGCGATCTCCACACGGGGATATCCGTTGTCGTTCACCACCGTGAAGGGCACGCGCTCGGCCTCCTTGCGGCTCTGCTCGTAGGTCTCACCCATGAAACGCTTGATGGAGTATACGGTGTTCTGCGGGTTGGTGATGGCCTGACGCTTTGCGGGGTCACCCACCTTGCGCTCACCGTCCTTTACGAAGCCAACTACAGAAGGTGTTGTACGCTTGCCTTCAGAGTTAGCAATCACTACCGGCTCATTGCCTTCGAAAACAGCAACGCAGCTGTTGGTAGTACCTAAGTCAATTCCAATAATCTTTCCCATTGTATTTTGTATTTTATTATTATTCAAAAAATCAAGTTGCCTGGACAAAAGGTCCGCCCTTAAAACAACAAACCATGTGCCAATAGGGCCGTCATGACAACTTGACAGACTTCTGCTTTGTGACACATGTTTAATGTTGCCTCAACTGACAGGGATGGGAGGAAAACTTTGAGAAGTGAGGAGTGAGAAATTAGGAGTATCTCACAGGAATCCCATGTTTTTTTCAGAATCGCCTCGCATGGCAATTGTGAATTATAAATAAAAAAAAGGGAGCCGGTTGATATATGGCTTCCCTCTTTTATACCTTAATTAATAATAGAACGATTGATGAACCAGTGATCACATCATGAGTCTTTATTCTTCCATTCTTAGATCTCAGGTCGACGAACTATGCCAGTCCGCTTCCCTTCAAGATTTTTTCAGTCGCCCCAGAGAGGCTTTTCACATAGTCTGCGGCAGCCTTTCCGCTCTTTTCCAGTAGCGCCGGTTCAGACTCAAGGTGAACCATGAGTGTTGTGAAATCGTTAACATCCTTGATTTCAAATCCGCCCTTACACTTGAGCAATCCTTGGGCTTCGGCAAAACGTTTGTTGTTAGGCCCAAAAATTACGGGTATGCCCCATACGCCAGCTTCCAAAGTGTTATGGATGCCTGCTCCAAACCCACCGCCCACATAGCTTACCTGAGCATAGCGATAAATGCTCGACAGCAAGCCGAAGCAATCTATAATGAGCACATCGGCCTTGGCAGCTTCCTCAGGAGTCGTCTGCGTATAGCGCGTCACACGCCGCCCTTTGAGCAATTGCATCATCTGGGCCAAATGCTCTTCACCAATCACATGGGGGGCGATGATGAGCTTCCAGTCGCTACGGCCATTGAAATAAGGGATAAAGATCTCCTCGTCGGGCTGCCAAGAACTGCCCGCACAGAAAACGTGCTCAGCATTGCTGACGAAAGCTTCCACCAATGGTAGCTGTTTGCTGGCCTCCTTGATCTGCAGCACGCGGTCGAAACGAGTGTCGCCAACCACTACTGCATTCTTGATGCCGATCGTTCCCAACAAGAGCTTACTCTCCTCATTCTGCACGAAGAAGGTTGTGAAACACGACAGCACACGGGCATAATCGCGGCCGTACCACTTGAAGAAGATCTGGTCCTTTCGGAAGATGCTCGAAACGCTATAGGTGGGCACACACCGATGCTTCAACACGTGAAGGTAGTTGTACCAGAATTCGTATTTGATGAAGAATGCCATCACCGGCCTTACGGTACGCAGGAACCGGCGGGCATTGTTCACAGTGTCCAGTGGCAGGTAGCAGACGATGTCGGCTCCCTTGTAATCCTTTCTCACTTCATAGCCCGAAGGCGAAAAAAAGGTGAGCAAAATCTTGTATTCGGGGTGAGTGGCACGAATTCGTTCCATCAACGGGCGTCCTTGCTCAAACTCCCCAAGAGAGGCGGCATGAAACCAGATGTATTTGGCGTTCGGATCCAGGCGTTCGCGGATGATCCTGAACGAATCATGCTCGCCACGCCACATCTTTCTCACCTTCTCATTGAAAAGGGAGTAGATGAAGACACCTAATCCATAGAGATAAATGGCGATATTATACATCTTCTGCCTGCAGTTATTTCAGTATCTCTATTGCCTTCTTCAGTCGGCTCAGCGTCTCCTCCTTACCTAAGAAGGCAGAAATGTCAAACATGCCAGGACCTTTTCCGATTCCAACGAGGGCCAGTCGGAAAGCGTTCATCACGTCGCCGAGCTTATAGCCTTTCTCCTCCACCCATTTCATTACCACGGACTCCTGTCCTTCCACACTGAAGTCATCGATGTTTTCAAGCACGTTGTAGAGTTCCGTCATCTGCTGGGCCGAATATTCTTTCCAACGCTTGTGCACAGTCTTCTCATCGTATTCGGTAGGAGCGAGGAAGAAGAAAGAGCACAAGGGCCAAAGTTCCTTCACAAAGTCGACCCGGTCTTTCATCATGCTCACCACCTTCTCCACGCGCTCAAAGGGCACATCCACGCCGTTGCCTGCCACAATGGGGGCGAAATCTTCAGCAATTTCCTTGTCGCTCTTACGCAGAATATACTCGTGGTTGAACCAAATCATCTTTTTATAATCAAACTTGGCACCGCTCTTGGAGCATTTGTTCAGGTCAAACTGCTGGATAAGCTCGTCCATCGAGAAGATTTCCTGCTCGGTTCCGGGGTTCCAACCCAACAGTGCCAAAAAGTTGACGACTGCCTCTGGGAAGTATCCGTCCTCGCGGAAACCGCGGCTCACCTCGCCCGTCTTGGGGTCATGCCACTCTAAGGGGAACACAGGAAATCCAAACTTGTCGCCGTCACGCTTGGACAGTTTACCGTTACCCTGGGGCTTAAGCAGCAGGGGCAGATGGGCAAAGCGGGGCATGGAGTCTTCCCATCCAAAAGCACGATAGAGCAAAACGTGGAGTGGAGCGCTGGGCAACCACTCTTCGCCACGGATGACGTGTGTAATCTCCATCAAGTGATCGTCGACGATGTTGGCCAGGTGATAAGTGGGAAGTTCGTCAGCACTCTTATAGAGCACTTTATCGTCAAGGATGTCGCTCTTGATGCAGACATCACCACGGATAATGTCGTTGACGTGTACCTCCTCACCGGGTTCCACCTTGAAGCGTACCACATACTGCTCGCCTGCGTCGATACGTCTCTTCACCTCCTCTGTGCTGAGCGTGAGCGAGTTTTTCATCTCCATGCGCGTATGGGCATCGTATTGGAAATTGGGTGTCTCATGGCGTTTGGCGTCGAGCTCCTCAGGCGTATCGAAAGCGTAGTAAGCCTTACCGTTTTCTATCAGTTGGGCTACGAATTTCTTATAGATGTCGCGTCGCTCGCTTTGGCGGTAGGGGCCAAAGTCGCCACCAAAACTGACACCTTCGTCGAACTTGATACCCAACCAACGAAACGACTCAAGGATGTATTCCTCTGCACCTGGAACGAAACGACTGCTGTCGGTATCCTCAATGCGGAACACGATTTTGCCGCCATGCTGCTTAGCAAACAGATAATTATACAATGCCGTACGCACACCGCCGATATGCAGGGCGCCGGTAGGACTTGGTGCGAAGCGCACCCTAACAGTTCTTTCTGCCATTTTTCTAATTAGAATATTTCTTCAGCCACGCTGTTATTGCCAAAAGGCCTCGCATGGCTGATTGTTGTCTGTATACATCGTGGTCCGAAAACTAACGTGCATTGATCCGCCGGAGCCGTGGTCCAGGCCACTCCGGGATAGGGATTTCGATCGTCTTATTTTCCCGGAAAAGAGGTGTATATGTTTATTTTTGTGCAAATTTAATGCTTTTTTTCTTAATTCCGATATTTTTTTTGTAAATTCGCAAATTGAAAGCTTAGGGAATGGATTTTCCCTGTTTATTACACTTATACAGAAATGACAAAATTCTCACAACTCAACAGCCGTTTTTGGCGCAGCCTGATGATTCGAATCGTTGTCATCGGGGCTTGCGTTACGCTTATTGTATGGCTTCTGCCACGCAATGAGGAACTGAGGCTGCACTATCAGGTGGGACAGCCATGGATGTACAACACGCTTATTGCGCCGTTTGATTTTCCTGTGTATAAGAGCGACGAGACCATCAAAGCCGAGCAGGACTCGGCGTTGAAGGATTTCCAGCCTTATTATAATTATGAAACCGACGTGGAGAGCAATGCCATCGCCAGTTTTGAGAAAGACTTTCCAGAGGCCCTACCAGCCTTGCCCATCGATACGCGGCAAATTATCATCCGCCATCTTCACCGTCTCTATCAGACGGGTATCATGCAGATAACGGATTTCAACCGTTCCGACCAGGACACGACGCAGATGATTCGCGTGGTGACCAACAGGGCTGCAACGAGCATACGTGTGGCAAGGCTTTATTCCACGATGTCGGCCTACGAGAGTTTCTTCGAGATACCTGAACTTGCCGCCCACCGGCAGGCCATCCAGCACCTCAACCTCACCAGCTATATCCAGCCCAACCTCGTTTACGACCGGGAGCGCAACAGTACAGAGCGCGACGATATGCTGAGCCTCATTCCGCCTGCTTCTGAAACAGTGAAGCCGGGACAGAAAATCGTAGACCGCGGACAAATCATCGACGACCACATCTATCGTATGCTCAGCAGCTACGAAAAAGATTTTCAGCGCAAGAACGCCACCGAGAAGGAAAGTCGCAACATGCTCGTGGGACAAATTTTCTACGTGACCTTACTCTTCATCCTGTTCACGCTGTACCTCGACCTTTATCGTAAGGACTATTTTGAGGATCCACGCAAAATCATGATGCTCTACACGCTCATCACCGTGTTTCCGATTCTCGTGTCGCTTATCATGTCCCACAACTTCTTCTCGGTCTATATCCTGCCTTTTGCCATGGTGGCGATGTTTGTCAGGGTGTTCCTCGACTCCCGCACTGCCTTCATAGCCCATGTCACGATGGTACTCATCTGCGTGGCTGCACTCAATTATCCGTTTGAGTTCATGGTGGTACAGATTATTGCCGGACTGGTGGTCATACTGACGATGCGCGAGCTCTCCAGAAGAGCCCAGATCTTTCAAGCCGCTCTGGTGGTGACCCTCACCAACTGCTTTGTCTTCTTCCTTCTGTTCGCCATGACCTATAAGGACATCAACCGCATCGCCTTCGATTTCAGCATGTACAACCACTTCTTTGTGAGCGGTGTGCTGCTGCTGTTGGCCTATCCGTTGATGTGGCTCATCGAGAAGACATTCGGGTTTGTGTCGAGTGTTACCCTTTTCGAACTCAGCAACACCAATAAGGGATTGCTTCGCCAGCTGTCGGAGGTTGCTCCGGGAACGTTTCAGCATTCCATCGTCGTGAGCAACCTTGCTGAAGAAATTGCCCGCCGTATTGGCCGCGCCAAGCCCTTGCTCGTGCGCACGGGAGCACTGTACCACGATATTGGAAAGATGACCGATCCGGCCTATTTCACCGAGAATCAAGTGGGCGTGAATCCCCATCAGCACCTTTCCAATTTGGAGAGCGCCCGCAAAATCATCAGTCACGTCACCGACGGTATCGCCATGGCCGAGAAAGCACAGTTGCCTAAGGAAATCCGCGAGTTTATCGCCACCCATCACGGTAAAGGCTTGGTGAAATACTTCTATATCAACGAGCAGAACGCCCACCCCGACCAGATCATCGATAAGACACCCTACACTTATCCCGGCCCCAATCCCTATACCCTGGAGCAGGCCATCCTGATGATGGCCGACGGAGTTGAGGCAGCCAGTCGTTCACTGCAGGCCTACACGTCGGAGAATATCACCAAGTTGGTGAACAATATCATCGACAACGATGTGCGACAGGGCTATTTCAACGATTGTGCCATCACTTTCAAGGAGATCAAGGAGGCCAAGCAGGTGCTGATAGAGCGGTTGAAAAACATTTATCACACGCGCATCCAGTACCCCAAACTGAGTAAGGAGGCGCAAAAGACAGCTCTCCACGAGAAAGCCATGGAGCAAGAGGCCGAACTTAAGGCTGCTGAAAATGAGCTGAAGCGGGAAGTGAGTGAAGAAGAAAAAAAGATCACTGAAGAAACTACGCTAATCAACAATAATAATAAAAATAAAGAAATGGAGGAGAAAAAAACAGAAAATGAATGAAAGGAGTCGGAACCGTTGTGGCATCTTGTCACTGAATTTACAGTATGTCATCATCAACATACTTCACGACAGTGCTCGCACGGACATGAAAGCGTAAGTCGAAAGCATTCCAGACGTTGTTAATCAGGGGCTTTTTTGTAAAGGAGGAACCGCGACATCATGTCGCCTTTATGATCAAGATTTGCATTCGGCAAACAATTTTATATCTTTGCTATGCATGGGAGCAGTCCTTCACCGGATTGCTCCTTTTGCATAATAGCAATCTCTGTATGCACGCTTCATCATCTATTCTACCACCAACATCTCACTTCCAACTACTAACTCTTCGCCCCTCACTTCCAACTCCTCATTTTAATACTCTTGGCTATTCCGTTTTTTTTGTTTACCTTTGCCGGCGTATGCAGTACGCGGATGTCATATTACCCTTGGCAGTGGAAGGCGTGTTCACCTACATCTTGCCCCCGGCACTTCAAGCGCAGGTAGCCGAAGGCTGCCGCGTGCGCGTCCCATTGGGTCGCACCAAGCACTATGTGGGCATCGTGATACGGCTCCACGATACCACCCCGCAGTTTAAATGCCGCGAGATCGACGAAGTGCTCGACGAGCGGCCCATGTTGCTACCCTATCAGCTGCGCATGTGGCAATGGATTTCCGACTACTACATGGCATCGCTTGGCGATATAATGGTGGCGGCATTACCGGCCGGCCTCAAGCAGACCGACAAATACAAGCCACGAATGGAGCAATATGTGACGCTTGCTTCAGCCTTTCGCAGCGAGCAGCGGTTGCGTGTGCTCTACGGACAGCTTCACCGTTCTACGGCTCAAGACCACCTGCTCACGGTTTATCTTTCCCTGAGCCACTGGGACAGTCTGCAGGGTGCCTCTCCCATCGAACCCATATCCGAGGTGACACGAGAGGAGCTCCTCAACGAGGCACACGCAACATCGGCTGTACTGAATCTGTTGATCAAGCGCGGCGCGCTGACTCTCTACGAGAAGGAAGTGGGCCGCCTCAACGACAATGCCGTCACCACAGATCCCCCTCATCCGCTCAACGACATCCAGCAACAGGCCATGGACAGCATCGGCCAGCAATTCTTGTCGAAAAACGTTGTGCTGCTTCACGGGGTAACGTCGAGCGGCAAGACCGAAATCTATATCCATATCATCCAAAAAGCCATCTGCGAGGGAAAGCAGGTGCTCTATCTCCTACCCGAGATCGCTCTCACCGTGCAGATGATGATGCGGCTGAAACGTGTCTTCGGCCACCGCTTAGGCATTTATCACAGCAAATATAGTGATGCGGAGCGTGTTGAGATCTGGCGCAAGCAACTCTCTTCCGAACCTTATGATGTCATTCTCGGCGCGCGGTCGGCTGTTTTTCTGCCTTTTCAGCGGCTTGGCCTTGTGGTGATCGACGAGGAGCACGAGAGCTCCTACAAACAGCAAGACCCTGCTCCACGCTATCACGCCCGTTCGGTGGCCATTGTCATGGCGCAGATGCTCGGTGCCAAGACGCTCTTAGGCACCGCCACGCCCTGTATTGAGACCTACCACAATGCTCTCACGGGCAAATACGGACTCGTCACACTCTCTCAGCGCTTCAAGGGTGTGGAGTTGCCACGCATAGAACTTGTCGACATCAAGGATCTCCGCCACCGCAAGATGATGCGCGGACCGCTCTCGCCCCAATTGCTTGCAGCCATGCGTGAGGCTCTCAATGCCGGCGAGCAGGTCATTCTCTTCCAAAACCGACGTGGGTTCGCTCAGATGTTGGCATGCCCAACGTGTGGCTGGACACCACGGTGCGAGAATTGCGATGTCACGCTGACCTATCACAAGACGGCCGGACAGCTCGTGTGTCACTACTGTGGCTACACGTGTGCCGTTCCATCGGTGTGTCCTGCCTGTGGCGATCATCATCTTTTCTCGCGAGGCTTTGGAACGGAAAAGATCGAGGACATCGTCCGCGAAGAATTTCCCGAGGCCCGCGTTGCCAGAATGGATCTCGACTCCACCCGGTCGAAAAACGCCTACGATCGCATCATCAACGACTTCTCGTCGGGTCGTACCAATGTTCTCATCGGTACGCAGATGGTCACCAAAGGCTTGGATTTTGGACGGGTGACGGTGGTCGGTATCCTCGATGCCGACACCATGCTCAACTTCCCCGACTTCCGTGCCTATGAACAGGCCTTCATGATGATGGCACAGGTGAGTGGACGCGCTGGCCGGCGGGGCAAGCAGGGGCACGTCTTCCTGCAGACACGCAGCGCTGATCTTCCTGTAATCCACCAAGTGATAGCCCACGACTACCAAGGTTTCTACCGGGATGTGATACAGGAGCGCATCGATTTCCACTACCCGCCCTTCTATCATCTTGTCTTTGTCTATCTGAAGCACCGCAACAGTGATGTTGTCGAATTGGCAGCACAGGAGCTTGGCAACCGTCTGCGCCAGGGCTTCGGCTCACGCGTGTTGGGCCCCGACAAGCCTTCTGTGGCACGCGTGAAAAACTTGGCCATCCGAAAGATAATCGTCAAACTGGAGAATGGGGCCAACCTCCCGCGCTGCAAGCAATATATGAAAGATGTGTACCGGCTGCTCATGCAAGACAAGCGGTATGCTTCCCTTCAAGTGTATTACGATGTCGACCCACAGTGAGCCTTTTTTGCTACTCAAGGATCAAAACAGTATAAAAATCTGCCAATTTGCTGTTTTTTTGACTCTCTTTTGGAAATATTTATTATCTTTGTGTCGCTGTCCGACCAATCGTGAGGTGAGAACAAACAGGATATACATAAAGAGACATTACAAAGAAGAAGAAATAATATATGAAAAAGCAAACACAAGCCATTCATGTACCGTTTAAGCGCCGCGACGCTTACGATGCACTCAGCATGCCCGTTTATCACGCCGTAGCCTACGAATTCGACAATGCCCAAATGATGAGTGATGCCTTCTGCGGCCGTATTGATGCTCCCGACTATTCGCGTGTTGAGAATCCAACCGTGACAAATTTTGAGCAGCGCGTGAAAGCGTTGACAGGTGCCAAGAACGTTGTGGCTGTCAATTCAGGAATGGCCGCCATCAGCAATGCCATGGTAGCGCTGACGGCCCAGGGAAAGAACATCATTACTTCTAAACACTTGTTTGGCAACACTTTCTCCCTGCTCACGCAGACCCTCAGCCGTTTTGGCGTTGAGGCGAGACTCTGCGATCTCACCAATGCCGCAGAGGTGGAAAAAAGAATCGACGACCATACAGCCTGCATTTTTCTTGAGATCATCACCAATCCTCAGTTGGAGGTGGCTGATCTGAAAGCTCTCGCAGAGCTGGCCCACCGACACCACACATGGCTCGTTGCCGACACCACGGTGATTCCCTTCACAGAGTTCTCTTCCAAGGAGTTGGGCGTTGACATCGAGGTGGTGAGCTCCACAAAGTATGTCAGCGGTGGGGCGACGTCGCTCGGCGGACTTGTCATCGACTATGGCACGCATCCCACTTTTGGCGAGCGCATGAAGAACGAACTGCTGTTCAACTTTGGAGCCTACATGACTCCCCAAGTAGCCTATTTGCAGACCCTGGGCCTTGAAACCCTCGATGCCCGCTACCACGTGCAGGCTGCCAACGCACTCGAACTGGCTAAGCGCCTGAAGACGCTTCCCCAGGTGAAGCGCGTCAACTACGTCGGCTTGGACGACAATCCCTATCACGCATTGGCTCAGCGCCAGTTTGGTTCTACGGCCGGAGCTATGGTCTGCATCGACCTGGAATCTGAGGAGGCCTGCTTCCGCTGCATCGACCGGCTGAAACTTATCCACCGTGCCACCAACCTCTTCGACAACCGTTCACTGGCCATTCATCCTGCCAGCACGATCTTTGGCCTTTTCACTGCCGAGGAGAAAAAGAGCATGGACGTACTCGACACCACCATCCGCCTCTCCATTGGCTTGGAGGATGTCGACGATCTGTTTGACGATTTGAAACAAGCATTATCCTAAACCGAATCAGATGAGATACGATTTCGATAAAGTGATCGACCGGTCTGGGAGCGGTGACCTCATGCACGAGGCCCTGTTGCCCCGCTGGGGACACAAGGACTTGCTGCCAATGTGGGTGGCCGACATGGACTTTGCCGTGTGTCCGGATATCCTCGACGCCCTTCGCCATCGGCTCGACCACCCCATATTGGGCTACACCGTAGAGCCCGACGACTATTTCCCCGCTATCCACGACTGGCTGCTTGGACATCACCAGTGGGAGATCAAACGTGAGTGGCTGTGTTTCGTTCCCGGCATCGTGAAGGGCATCGGCATCGTGACCAATCTATTTGTGAAACCCGACGAGAAGGTTATCGTCATGCCCCCCGTCTACCATCCATTCTTCCTCACACCGCGTGCCAACCAGCGCGAGGTGGTCTGGAATCCACTGAAGGAGACGGAGCCGGGACATTACGAGATGGATTTTGACAACCTCGCCAAGGTCTGCGACGACAAATGCCGTCTGCTCGTGCTTTGCAACCCCCACAATCCGGCAGGCATCTGCTGGTCGAAGGAGACGTTGTCGAGATTGGCCGATTTCTGCTACGACCATCATCTCCTTGTCATCAGCGACGAAATCCATTGCGACATGGCCATCTTTGGCCACCACCATGTACCCTTTGCCAGCGTATCTGACAAGGCAGCGCAGATCAGCATCACCTTCCAGGCTCCCACCAAGACCTTCAACATCGCGGGTATTATCTCCAGTCATGCCCTGGTGCCCAATTCCGATATTCGTAAAAAGTTTTACGGGTGGCTGAAGGCCAACGAGTTGGACGAGGCGCACATCTTCGCCCCCATAGCCACAATCGCCGCTTTCCGAAAGGGAGAGGAGTGGCGACGGCAGATGCTGGCCTACGTGGAGGGCAACATCCGTTTTGTAGAGGATTTCTGCAAGGCGCATATCCCCGGTGTTCACCCCGTACGTCCAGAGGCCTCATTCCTGGTGTGGCTGGATTGCCGTGAGCTACTGCTCGACCACAAGGCCCTACTCGATCTGTTTATCGACAAAGCCCATCTTGCCCTCAACGACGGCGAGATGTTCGGCCCGGGAGGAGCAGGCCACATGCGGCTCAACGTCGGCGAGCCACGTTCCATCATCCGGCAGGGATTGGAGCAGTTGGCAAAAGCCGTTGAGGAAATGAAACGGAAACATTAATGTTTTTCTATAGGGTTGAGTTCTCACGCAGGAATTCAACTTTTTTTTGTTTGCTTTGTTTTCTTGCTCCGTCTATTGTGGCTAATGATCTCGACTCCCAAACGTCAGACAGCGGGTCGGCATATAGGAGACGACGGGGCGGCATTTGGGAGACGACGGGGCGGCATTTAGGAGACGGGATCATTAAACCGTCGTTGAAAGACAAATGAGCGGTGTTTCTCGATGATGAAGATGGTTTTTAGAACATTGAGCGGCGGTACATCTCACCTTTTTCTCAATTCATGGTTCCCAATTGCCATGCGGAGCGATAATCTTGGATCACGCATCACGTAGAGCGCACATCCAAAATTGTGAATGAAAAAAGTGCCGAAGACTATCGAAAGACTTCGGCACTTGGTATAAGCCCAGATGTATTATGAAATGATAGGAGTCGACGATTTGTGTGATCGTGTCAATAGAGATTATTTGTGCGCATTGTAGTATTTCAGCCCCTGCTCCACATTCTGAATCAAAGCCTTGCTGGAATAGGTTGCTCCACTGACGGCATCGACCTTTGTGGAGAGAGCCTTCTTCACGCTTTTCCCTTCATAGTGCTTCAGCACTGCTTTGGCCCGGTTGAAAAAGTCTGGGGTCTCATGGTTGGAAAGCGTCTCTATCTTGGCGATCTTATCCTTATGGATATATATCTTCACAGGTGTCGGACCATTGAGCCCGCGCACCTTACGGGAGATCTGTGTCGTGTTGACAACGGTCTGTCCATTGGCTTTCGTCATATTCTGGTCGGCAGGCATAAATCCTAAGACGGCTCCAAGTGTTACAGCACCCACGCAGGCAGCTAAAAATGTTCTGTTCTTCATTGTCGTTTGTCTTTTATTTGTTTTATAGTAAGACGAACGCAGTGCCCGAAAGTTTATTTCGTCCCTAAACATTAACCAAAATTAGGATTCTCCTTCACAGTCATCAAGGCATCCTACAGCCGGAGAGGATATCCCCCACAAAAAGCCTTTTCGCATTTTGTGGTTAGAATGATCACCTGAATTCCAATATATTTCTTACCTTTGCACGAAGATGTGAAATATAATGAATAAATGAGTAGAAATCAACAAATCATCCGCACGAGTGTAGTGGGTATCGCCGCCAACCTCTTCCTTGCAGCCTTCAAGGCCATGGCGGGGTGGGTAGCCGGTTCGGTGGCCATTATTATGGACGCAGTCAACAATCTGAGCGATGCCCTCTCTTCGGTCATCACCATTGTAGGCACCAAGCTTTCGGAGAAGCCCGCCGACCGCGAGCATCCCTTTGGCTACGGCCGTGTGGAATATTTCAGTGCCATCATCATCTCGGTGATCGTCCTCTCCACGGGTATTCTCTCGTTGGTGGAGAGCGTGAAGAAGATCTTCAATCCCACCCGTCCGTCCTACACCGCCATCACGCTGACGATCATCATCGTAGCCATTGTGGTGAAGCTTGTCCTCGGCTGGTATGTCAAGAAACAAGGAAAGCTGTTGAAGAGCAATGCCTTGGAGGCCAGCGGAGCTGACGCCACTTTTGACGCCGTGGTGACGCTCTCCACGCTTGTCTCCGCCGGTATCATGCTCTTCACGGGATTCAACCTCGATGGCATTCTCGGTTCGATTATCTCGCTCGTCATCATCAAGGCAGGCATAGAAATGATCGGAGCTCCTGTGGGACAATTGCTTGGCGAGAGTATTTCAAAGGACATGATGGTCAACATCAAGAGCGACGTGAAACAGTTTGCCGGTGTACTCGGTGTCTACGACATTATCCTCAACTACTATGGTCCCAACGCTATCATCGGCTCACTCCATGTCAGTGTGCCCGAATCGATGACGGCCAGCCGCATCCACGGACTCACCCGATCCATCACCAAACTGCTTTATGACAAATACCACGTCATCGTCACGGTGGGCATCTATGCCGTTTGTGACCATGGCAAGGAAAGCGAACTACAAAAAGGAGTGATGGCTTTCCTAAAAGACTATCCCCACATCGAACAGGTGCATGGATATTTCTTTTTAGAGGAGAAGCACACGATCACCTTCGACGTGGTGCCCGACGACTCTATCCACGACGACAACGCTTTCCAATATCAGCTTCTTCAGGCCATCCGCAAGGTCTATCCCAACTATATTTTCAACATCGTCATTGATCATATCTATTGCAAATAGACCATGACCAAGATACATATCACCACCTTTTCCACATCCATCTTCCAACGCCCACTGTGGGTGGCAATTTTTGCCCTCACAGCCGCCATAGCCTGGGGATTTGCCTATCCGCTCATCAAGTTAGGCTATGCTGAATTTGGAATAACACCCACGATGACGGGCAGCAAGATGCTCTTCGCTGGCGTGAGGTTCACCATTGCCGGGCTGTTGGTGTTAGGCATGGCGCGTTCTACCCACAAGGATTTCCAAGTGAGAAGTAACAGCGACTGGTGATTCATCCTCCTGTTCTGCTTGGTCAACACCACCCTGCACTACACCTTTTTCTATATAGGACTCTCCCACAGCGAGGGTTCGCGCGCTGCCATCCTCAATTCGCTCAGCGTCTTCTCGGTGGTCATCATGGCGTGCATTTTCTTCAAGAGCGACCGCATGACACTGCGCAAAATCATAGGCTGCGTCATTGGTTTCGCCGGAATCCTGTCGCTCAACTTAGGAGGGGCCGACAGCGGAAGTTTCTCCTGGCTCGGTGACGGCATGATCATCCTCAACGCGCTCTGCGGTGCCACAGCCTCGCTGCTCACCCGCGGACTGGGCCGAAGGCTAAATGTATTCGTGGGCACGGGCTACAGTCTGGCGATTGGCGGGGCCATCCTCGTGGCCTGCGGTCTGCTCTTTGATGGCACACTGCCAACACTCACGGCGTTGGGACTGCTGTGGCTCTTTCTGCTCATCTGCATCAGCACCGTGGGTTTCACGCTTTATAACAAACTGCTCACCTGCAATCCCATCGGCAAGGTGGCCATCTACAATTCGCTCATTCCCGTCGTTGGGGCCGTCAGCTCCTGTCTCTGCCTCCACGAGGCATTTTATTGGAAATATGTCTTGGCCGGAGCTTTGGCCACAGCAGGCATCTACATTATAAATAAGGGGAAGTAACGACGAGGCCGCAGCATGTAGGTGAAATAGCGCCGGGATGACTCACACTACGTTTATATCACGACTGCCGTCCCGCTCACTGCCACCATGAGCATGGAACCACTCTGTCCTACGGTCTCGTAGTCAATATCAATACCAACGACAGCATTGGCTCCCATACTGGCCGCACGCTGTTCCATCTCGGCCAAGGCGGTGTCCTTGGCCTCACGCAGCACTTTCTCGTAGCTTCCCGACCGGCCGCCGATAATATCGCGGATGCCAGCAAAAAGATCTTTCATGAAGTTGGCGCCGATAATAGTCTCGCCGGTCACGATTCCTTTATATTCTCTGATGGGTTGACCTTCTATGGTCGGTGTGGTTGTCAATAGCATAGTCTTTGAGTTTTTGTTGCAAAGATAGCGTTTTTTATGTATACTCCAAAACTAATAGAGAAAAAAACAAAGTCGACTCCACACACGACCGCCTTCCTTGGACCTGCACGCCATGCCGGGCTCTGTACTCCGCCCTACGCCAAACAGGGATGGTGTCTGAACATTCAGGCTCCATCCCTGTATTCACGTAGATCACTTGAATTCTGGACTTACTTTCAGAGTTGTCTATCAGTAGACACGTTAGCCTCTGATCATCGTGATGATCATCTTGAACGGCTTTGCGGCGCTCACGCTGTGGCGGGCTCCGTTGGGGATGACGAAGGCTTCACCGGCCTTGACCACATTTACTTTCCCCTCCACACTCAGTTCCATTTCACCTTCAACCACTTGCAGGAGCGCATCGAAGGGGGCCGTGTGCTCGCTCAGCTGCTGACCGGCATCAAAGCTGAACAGTGTGACGCTGCCGGCATCGTTGTGGATCAGTTCTTTGCTCACCACTCCTCCTTCAGCGTAATCAATCATATGGGCTACATCAAACACCCTACCTTTTTCGAATTTCATATTAAATATCTCCTATTTTTTTATTACACGTTCACTATAGTTGCTGCAAAAACAATGCCACATTTTACAGCAAACAGCTGGGAAAACACCTAAAAGTTTCTTAATGCGATTTGGAAAAGGCTTATCTGTGGTTGCTGACCTCTCAAGGTTCACAAAGACCAAGGCCTCTGATAACCGGTATAGGATTCAAACAATTACATGGAGCAAATCGTACATATATATTATGTAGTATAGGAAGCCTCATCCAACTTCTAACACCTACTGCAATCACTCCTAACTGGAAAAAATTTCCCTCTGGCAGCAAGAATAACATTTGTGGCCATAAAAGATATAGGGGCCGATAAAAAAAACGTGTGGCATTAAAATTGTGGCAGTTCAGTTAGAATCAAGACATAAAAAAGATAATGGAAAAGAAAATAGACCTCTCGCAAACGGTATTCCAGCTTACGCAGGCTTACCCAGAACTGATCGAAATCCTTGCAGCTCTCGGCTTCTCTGAGATTCAAAAGAAGGCCGTGAGACTCTCCGTGGGCAAACTTATGACGCTCCCCAAGGGCTGTGCCATGAAGGGAATAGCTCTCGACAACGTGGTGAAGACTTTGCAAGACCATGGCTTTGAGGTTGTGGGCGACGAAACTCCAATGGCAGAGAATTCTCCCAAGACCCAGCCGGAGACTTCTACTGATGAGGCTACTCAAAAGATAAAATCTCTCCTCAAACGGCTCAACGATGGAGAAACACTGGAAAGCGTGCGTGCCGACTTTGTGAAAGACTTCAGCGGTGTGCCGGCCACTGAAATCATGAAGGCCGAGCAGGAACTCATCGGTGAGGGACAAGCGGTGAAGGAGGTGAAGAAGCTATGCGATGTACACTCAGCCCTCTTTCACAGCCGCCCCGACAACGGCTTCCACCACGGCCTGCACCACGACCAGGAGACCATGATGGTGGGCCAGGCTGCCGAGAACAAGGACAAGACGAATCAACTGCGGGCTGTCGACGGCCATCCTTTGCAGACTTTCTACCGTGAAAACGAGGCTATTGTGAAAGCCCTCGACAAGGTGGAGGAAGACCTGAAGAATCAGGGCGACGTTGTCGCCAGCCTTCGCGCAGCAGCAGGGCTTGTCATTCACTATGCCAAGAAGGGTGACTTGATCTATCCGTTGCTCAACACGAAATACGGCATCTACGGGCCTTCGCAGGTGATGTGGACCATCGACGATGAGATTCGCGCGGAAATATCCACGCTCCTCAAACAGGCAGACAACCCCGACGATGACTGGCAGAGACGGGCCGGAACGGTTGTGGAGCGTGCCAGGGAGATGACGTTCAAGGAAAACCGTATTCTCTTCCCTGTGTGTGCCGCAAACCTCAGCGACGACGACTGGCGGCAGATCTATGTGGACAACAAGGCCTATGATGTTTGTCTCGGCGTGGCACCCCAGCCTTGGCAGAGCGGTGAGGGTCTGCTCGAAGAGCAAAAGCAGTGCAACTGTCAGCAGGAAACAAATGTTACGGGGGAACTGAGGGTCAACATGCCTGGTGGCACACTCACCCTGAGCCAGCTCACAGCCTTGCTCGACACGCTTCCATTAGAGGTGACATTCGTGGATGCCGACAATATCAACCGCTACTTCAACCAACCGTTTGCGCCGAAAGCTTTCAAACGCCCGTTGGCAGCGCTTGGTCGCGAGGTGTTCTCATGCCATCCGCCGAAGATAGAACCGATGGTGAGGGCTATCATTCAGGAACTGCGCGAAGGCAAGCGCGACAGTGTGCCGGTGTGGATGGAAAAGAACGGACGGGCCACGCTGGTGACCTATCGGGTTGTGCGCGACGCTGAAGGCCGCTACGTCGGTACGATGGAAACCGTGCAGGACATGGAAGAAGCCCGCCGGCATTTCTCGCGCTGAGCCGTGGCTCATTGCATCTTGCCGCGGTCTACGATGGTGATCTGCCGGTCGTATACACGGATGGCACCGGCTTTCTGAAAGTCGGAGAGCACCCGCAACAGCGAGAACTTCTGAATGCCGAACGAGTCGGCAATCTGTTGGCGTGAGCGGCTGAGCGTGATGGTGTCGGACCCCTGCTCGGCCGCCATCTCCGTCAGCAGCCATGCCACCTTCTCACGCACAGTGAAAAGACTGAGCACCCGCAGTCGCTTGGTGAGGAAGGCATTGATATTGGACAGCACACGGATGAAGTTCTCCGTGAGTTGCCAGTTGCTGCGGAGCAGTTTCTCAAAGGTTTCATTGCTCATGCGCAGAATGTTCACTTCTCCCTCTGTCTCTACGCTGACGGGAAAGGTTTTGTCCTTGGCAAAGAGAAAAGCCGGAGCGATAAGGTTGCCCGCCCTCAGACGGCTTACCTCTACCAGTTTGCCGGAAAGTGAGGCCATACGGCATACGAGCACACCGCTTACTACGATATCGGCATTGCGGCAGGGCATTCCTGTCAAAGCATAGATATCATAGGGTTCATATCTGACCAGTTTACAGTCAGCCCCCGACAAGGCAATTTCTATCTCAACATTGTTCATGCCGGCAAACAGGGGGCAGCGTTGAAGCGACTCAAGGGTTTCAGTGGTCATTCTCATCTTCCTTTCTTTACTTTCGTTTGATGGGCTTCCACACGGTAACCCTGCTCAGAGGTTCCTTGCCGGAAGCGAAATCACGTCCGCAAGCTGTTACCGCTCTTCTGCCTCATTCTGTTTTATTGTTTTAAATGCAAACTTACGCATTATTTTTATAATTCACAACAAAAGACCAAATATTATAGACCGACACATGACAAAATAGATGTAAGGAGAAGAAAATGCAATTACATAAAAAGCTCCGATTCAGACAAAATGGTAAAGCATTCCGCAAAAAACGTGTCGTTGTGTGAGAATGACAACAAAAAGTTGTAACTTTGCCGTGCGGAGCATATCTTACGCGTTACCAACAAAACGAAAGCGATGGACAAAAATAAGATTTATCAGCAATTGGCACTCCAGGCAAAGAGCCTTACCGACGGCGTGGACAACGCTGTAGGAGCATTGGGCAATGTCGCCGCACTACTCAAGGAGGAGCTTCCCTATTTCTATTGGGTCGGTTTTTATGTTGTCAGGGACAACCGCTTACAGTTGGGGCCTTTTCAAGGGCCCGTGGCCTGCTATAGCATAGAGAAGGGAAAAGGCGTGTGTGGCAAGGCATGGGAAGAGGCAAAGACGCTCATAGTGCCCGATGTGCATCAGTTTCCCGGACATATAGCCTGCTCATCGCGTTCTAATTCCGAGATTGTCGTCCCCGTCTGCAATGATAAAGGAGAGGTTGCAGCCGTAATAGATGTCGACAGCGAAGAGTTTTCGGCCTTCAACACGCAAGACCGGCTTGGGTTGGAGGAGATTGCACGAATCGTGGCACCTTTCTTATAGGGCCTACATTCCATTAACATTTCTACACCACTGAAGTTGCCACCATCCGGCGTGGAACGGCTTGCGACGCACCCCTTCTGCTCATGTAATGGATTTCCTTCCATTGGTTGACGCGATGCAGGCGCTCAGCCATTTGCAAGAGTTCGTCAAACATTTTCTTGCGACTCTCTGGGAATGTCCCCTGATTCACTTCTTTTCGATTGTACTTCAGCCAATTCACGAGGTTACGCTCCTCCGGCTTATATTTTGAAGGCCTGCGTCCATGGTCTGCCATGAAGTTCATGTAGCTTTGCCACATGCTTATCCATCTTTCGTCGTGCGTCATAGTTGACTTTGTTTCATTAATATGATGAGGCAGACGGTCACATCTCCCCCCAAAAGCTTTTGCAAAGATACTATATTTTAATGAAATGGATAGCCTCTGAGGACAGGATTGTGAAAATAAAATAGTACCTTTGCAATCTCACGTACACAGCTGTAGGTAAAAAGACTTATGAAAACTATTCTATCACTTCTCTTATTATTAGTAAATATATCCACAACCACGGCACAACAGCCCGACGGTGATCACCTGACCGTGCGTCCCCTCCTGCAGGATATGGGACAAAAGTTGTTGACTGGGAAAACAGGCAGCATCATTGCCATCGATCCGGAAACGGGAAAGATTCTCTGTCTGGCAACGCATTCCCCGGAAGGTCCCGACACCCAATTGGCCATTGCTACAGCCTATGCCCCCGGCTCTACGATCAAGACAGCCCAGGCTTTGACACTGCTCTCTATGGGACTCATCGACGAGAACACGCGAGTGGCCTGCTATGGTGCCTTCCGCGACGGCAATATTCGTGTCAGATGTCACCATCACCCTTCTCCTTTAGGACTGGTGCAGGCCCTTGCATTGTCGTGCAACACATGGTTTCTCTCCCAATTTATGACCATGCTCAACGACCGATTTCTTTTTGATGACAAATACGATGCCATCACCCAGTGGAACGACTACATGCAAAGCATGGGACTGGGCGGACCGCTCGGTATAGACATTCCCAACGAGAAAGGAGGCCTGTTGCCCAACGTGGGCTATCTGTCGCGACGCTACCCCAAGGGATGGAACGCCCGCACCATCATGTGGACGGGCATGGGACAGGGCGACATCACAACCACACCTCTGCAGTTGGCCAATCTCGCTGCTTCGATAGCCAACCGCGGATGGTACATCACGCCGCACATACACGACCACGCCTCTCAAAGCTACACCGAACAGCACTGGACCAAAGTGGATCCCAATGCCTATCCTTTGGTGATTAAGGGGATGCGACAAGCGGTATTGAGCGGCACCTGTACGGCTCTGAAAGCTTGTTCGTTTCCGGTTTGCGGCAAGACTGGAACCGTAGAGAATCCGGGGCCGGACCACTCGGTATTCATTGGATTCGCGCCCATGGAGAATCCTAAGATCGCAATTGCCGTATTTGTTGAGCACGGAGGATTCGGGGCTGATCTCGCCGCCCCGATGGCATCGGTGATGCTGGAATTGTATCTCAAGGGTAAGCTCACACCGGCCTTGCAGCAGAGGGCCAAAAGACTGGAAGAGAAAACTGTTATAGGGAAATGAGAAAGCAGGCATTCATCCTTTTCCTGACCGCCCTCCTATTGGTCCTGGCCGGAGCCACTGCCGCCGAAATGTCGAAGGGCAAGAAAAAGCAAGCCACGACGCAGTGGTTTCATGGCATTGACGTGTCGCATCATCAAGGCCGCATCAACTGGAAACGTGTGGCCCGTGGCGGCGAGGTTCAGTTTGTCTACATCAAAGCCACCCAAGGCTCAACCATTGTTGACGACCGATATGCCTACAATTTGCGAGAGGCCCGTCGCAACGGCATTTTGTGCGGATCATACCTCTACCTCTCTTCCTACTCCACCATTGAGCAACAATTTACAGCCTTCAAGAAGGTAGCGAAAAAATCCAAGCAAGATTTGCGCCCCGTGATAGACGTGGAACGCGAGGCCATGCGCTGCTGGACCCCAAAAGAGGTAAGGCGCAACTTGAAAAAAATGATCCGACTCATCACCGACTACTACGGCCAGTCGCCCATCATTTATTCTCAATACAAATACTATAATGAAGTCCTCGCCCCCACGTTCAACAAATATTATCTCTTCATAGCCAAATACAGCAAAGGCTGCCCCGCGCTAAAGGGAGGCGGCAAGGTAAACATTTGGCAATTCTCAGAGCGGGGTTCGGTGAATGGCATCCCCACACGTGTCGATCTCAACCGCTGCGTGAACGGGATGACCATAGACAAATTGAAAATCAATTCATCATTCAAAGCGGGCCATTCGTCCGTCAATGAATGATGAATTGTTTTCGTTCTGCAAGGAATTATGAATTATCGGGGTGCGCAGCCCATTATGCATTGTTCATTATGCATGATTAGAGATGTTTGCTTCCTCAAGTCCATAATGTTTTTTCCGGTCTACAAAGAGCAAGACAAAAGCGATGACAACAGCAGCCAGACCGAAAGCTGCGAATATCCATTGGGTACGCGTGAAATCGGGCACCCCGGCTGTAGTATCACTCTTCAACACATCACCCACCATCATCGGCACGAGCATCAGACCAATATTCTGTATGTAATAGATGATGCTGTAGGCCGTGCCCAACTCCTTGAGTGGGATGATTTTTGGCACCGACGGCCACATGGCACTTGGCACCAGCGAAAAGGCAACACCCAACACCACCATCAGCACGATGGCCATGCTGCCACTCCACTCGATGGGCAATGCAAAGCAAATGTGAATCGCCGTGAGCAGGGCTGACCCTATCAGCATCAGCGTCGCGCCACGACCAATACGGTCGTAGAGCATGCCAAAGACAGGGGTGAGCACGATGCTACCATAGGGGATGATGCTCACGAGCCAGCCCGCCGAAACCGGATCGGCATGATAACGGCTGATCAGCAGATCGGTGGCAAACTTCATGAAAGGACGGATGCTGCTGTAATAGCTCACACAGAGCAGCGCAATGAGCCAAAAGCCAGGATTGCGCAGCAAGGCCGTGAAATCGTGCCAGCGGAAAGGCTCGCTGTTGTCGGCTGGCCCGGTGAAGTTCTCAGCCCCGCTTACGTCGAAATGCTTGTCGGCAAAGCAATATCCAACAAAGACGGCAAAGCCCACGAGCAACAGCAAGGTGCCGACAATAATAGGCGACGGCAGGCCCCAGGTCTGCGCGATGAGCGGACTAAGGCTCAGTGCCGATGCCGTTCCCAGACGGGCCATGGCCACCTGCACGCCCATGGCCGAAGCCAGTTCCTTGCCTTTAAACCATTTGGTGACGATCTTCGATACCGTGATGCCTGTGATGTCGCAGCCCATGCCAAAGAGGCCGAAGCCCAAGGCGGCAATGAGCACCTGCGTCTTGAGTTGCTGGGGAATGATGCCGAAGAGCGTGAAGGGTATATCCACCATGGAAGTGGGATCGACATGGGTGACGGCCCAAGCATTGACGCATGCGCCGAGAAACATTGAGCCCGTGGCGAGAAGACCCGTAATGCGGATGCCGCAACGGTCGAGGATGATACCCCCAAAGAAGAGCATCATAAAAAAGATATTGAAGATGCTGTAGCTGCCGGCATAGAATCCGTATTCGGCGGAGGTCCAGGCCATGCCGCCCTCCGACAGCGGAGCCCTAAGCTGGGTGGAGACGGGCGAGACGATGTCCCAAAACACATAGCCCATCATCATGACGAAAGAAACGGCGAAGAGTACCGCCCAACGTTTTGATTTCGGTGACATGAGTAGAGTATTAATTTGCCTTCAAAAAACGAAAGAGGCCACGCACTCCCATCGTTTGAGTGTGTAGCCTCTTCCGCGATTCATTACATACTAATTAAATATGTTCAACTGATCCATCTAAAAGGAAAGTATCAATCTTTGATGTTGGGTTCCTCCAGGCCATACCCGCCTTTCTTGTCGAGCAGTTTCAGATAGAGCCCCAAGATGAGGGCCAGCACGCCAAGACTGGCGAAGAGGCACATAGGAACAGTATAATCGAGCTTGGTAGGATCGGTGACGCCGGGGTTGCAGGCAGCCAACACACTACCGATAATCATCGGGAAGGCATAGAGTCCGATGTTCTGAATCCAGAATATCAGAGCATAGGCACTGCCGAGCAGTTTGTTGTCGATGAGTTTCGGCACAGAGGGCCACATGGCGGCAGGTACCAGCGAGAAAGAGATACCCAAAAGGATGATGGCAATGTAGGTGATGACGACCGACTGGGTGGCTGGTACAACGAAGGCAAACGTCAGGTGGCAAGCAATCATCAGAATGGCACCGAGAATCATCATCGTGGCACCCTTGCCCTTATGGTCGAGATAGTTGCCCAAGAACGGGGTGATGGCGGCAGCGCCCAAGGGGAAGACGAAGAACACCAGACCAGCTTGAGAGGCCGTGAAGCCTAAGTCGCACTGCAGCATGTTGATAGCATACTTCTGGAAGGGGAAGATAGCCGAATAGTAGAGCACGCAGAGCAGGGCTACGATCCAGAACATTCTCAGCGAGAGGATCTTGCCGATGTCCTTCACCTTGAAAGGTTCGTCTTTCTCTTCGGTAGCACCTTGGGCATCGAGTTTCTTGTCCATGAATCCATAGGTGATGAAGCACATCAGACCGATGCAAAGCAATGCGAGCGAGAATGCCACAGGGCGGGAAACGCTAACGGGAGTGATATTTGCCAGCACCGGTGCACCGAGCATTACTACTGCCACACCCACGCGGGCGATGGCCATCTCTACACCCATGGCCAAAGCCATCTCGTGGCCAGTAAACCATTTCACAATACCGCGGCTCACAGTGATACCTGCCATCTCTGTACCGCAACCGAAGATCATGAATCCGATAGCGGCCAACTTGGCTGATGCAGGCATACCCTCATACCAGGGCGTGACGTTCCACCAGGAACTGGGCAGGTTGAGGATGCCGTCCATGAAACTCTTCAGACCGCTCGTCTCGAAAGAGTCGGTCACGGCATACCAGTTGAGGGCAGCGCCTAACACCATGACAGAACCAGAGAGAATGGCGGTGAAGCGGACTCCCATCTTGTCGAGGATGATACCAGCGAAGATGAGAAAGAACACAAACACGTTGAGGAAGGGCTCGGAGCCGGCATAGTGGCCAAAAGCCACGGAGTCCCATCCGCGCTGGGTTTGAAGAAGGTCTTTCAACGGCGACAGAATGTCAACGAAGATGTAACCGAAGAACATGGCCGAAGCCAATAGCACGAGAGCCGTCCACCGCCATGCAGCGGAGTCGCTCAGTTTCTTTTGAAATGTCTCTACCATTGCTTATTTGTTTATTGTTGTGTCTGTTTTAATTTGAGGGTTACAAGGTAGTTAAACTTGGCTTTTCCCCCAAAATGTTTATGAATCGGGGGCTTTCGCTGCAAAATTAATAAAAATATTGTTTTCAACAAATATTTTTATTAATTAATGCATTTACACGAAGGTATTAGATACAATAAGTTCCTCAAGTCGCTAACTTGTATCTCTGAGTTGGTAATAGTTTTATTTAATCGTTAGGCTTGTGAGCGCGAATCATAAGCTTCGAAGATATTTCACCCTTATTATTGAGCCTGTGCGACAGGTTAACCACAAAGTGTGGCGGTAGCCGCACAACAGTGTGGCGGTAGCCATCCAACAGTATGGCGGTAGCCATCCAACAGTGCGGCGGTAGCCATCCAACAATACGGCAGTTGCCACACAACAAGGTGTCAGTGGGCGCGAAAGAGGCTTAAACAAAGAATAGGAATATTTTAGAATACTATACATCAGCTACGGATATGGATAAAAGAAGTGACGAAATCAGGAAAAGAAACGTGGCCTTCGCCAGGGATCACGGACAGTTGGCCCAAGCGCGCAGTTTTGTATTCTTTACGTGGGGCAGATTCACAAAAAAACATTACCTTTGCAGCATAGGAATATGAAAATCATAAAAGGAGACTTTAGCCGTGAGCTGGCATTGCAGCTCTCACCGTCGATCAAGGCCGGATTTCCCAGCCCTGCCGAGGACTACATGCACGACACGATCGACTTCAACCGCGACATCATCAAGAATCCCGAGGCTACCTTCTACGGCATGGTGTCGGGCGACTCGATGATCGACGCAGGCATCAACGACGGCGACATCGCCGTGATCGACCGCTCGGTAGAGCCCGCCAACGGCGATATCATCGTGGCCTTCGTCAACGAGGAATTCACCATCAAATATCTCGACCTCACCCACCGAGAGGAAGGCTACATCGAACTGCGTCCGGCCAACAAGAACTATAAGCCCATACGCATCGACAGCCTCGACGACTTCAAGGTGTGGGGCGTGGTGGTATGGACCATCAAAAAGTGGAAACGATAAGTGAAGTATTACGCCATCTGCGATTGCGACAACTGCTACGTGAGTTGTGAGCGGGTATTCCGCCCCGACCTCGAAGGCAAGCCCGTTGTTGTGCTGAGCAACAACGACGGCTGCGTCGTGGCCCGCAGCGCGGAGGCCAAACGACTCGGCATCAAGGCCGGTACGCCCTACTATCAGTTGGCATCGCTCTTTCCCGGCGTGAAGATTGCCGTTTTTTCCAGCAACTACGAACTCTACGGCGAGATCACGGGCCGCGTGATGAGCATTATCCGCCAGATGGCCCCCCAATGCTTCCGTTACAGCATCGACGAGGCCTTCTGCATTCTCGACGGTTTCACCACAGAGCAGCTCTCAGCCTGGGGCCATGAGCTTCACGCCCGCATACTCCGCGACGTGGGCATGCCGCTCAGCATCGGTATCGCGCCCACGAAGACGCTGGCAAAGATGGCCAGCCACTACGCAAAACATTATCGGGGGTACCATCACGTGTGTCTCATCGACAATGACGAAAAGCGGCAGAAAGCCCTGCAGCTCTACCCCATCGACGAGGTGTGGGGCATAGGGCGCCGCTACTGCAAGCGCCTGGCCGACATGCAGGTGAAGACGGCCTGGGACTTTGCCCGCCACAACCGCGACTGGCTGCGGCTTACCTTCCGCAACATCGTCATCGAGCGCACCTGGCGTGAGCTCAATGGCGAGGATTGCGTGCCCGACGAACAGGTGACATGGCGGCGCAACATGTGCGTCAGCCGGTCGTTCGACGGCATGATCACCGACCGCCGCCTCCTCGCCACCCATATTGCCAACTTTGCCGCCCACTGTGCCGAAAAGCTACGGCGGCAAGGTACATTGGCCTCTGTGGTGGGCGTGTTCATCGACACCAACCACTTCCGCGACGACCTGCCGCAATACTGGAACATGACCGACGTGGCTCTCACCACACCCACCGACTCCACAATGGTGATCGTGAAGGCGGCCGACAAGTGCCTGACCCGCCTCTTTTGTACTGGCTACCACTACAAGCGGGCCGGCGTGATCGTCATGGGCATCACGCCGCGCCGGCCCCTGCAGCTCAACATGTTTGACGACAATCCGGCACAAAGAAGCCGGACGGCACAGCTCAACCAGGCCATCGACCGCATCAACAAGATAAACGGGCCCGAAACGATCATCATGGCTGCCCAGCAATATCCGGGCGGAAAGAATTTCTCCGAGGTGATCAAGCACGATTTCAAGAGCAAGAACCCTACGACAAGGTGGAGCGACATCATCCGCCTGAAATAATTCACGGCCTTCTCGGGTGGCACACCCTTGTGGCAGCGGTACTGGTCAAGCTGTTTTTTTGCTTCATTCTCACCACGTTGAAATGGCATAGCTCAAGAAAATATTCTAATTTTCTTTTTTTTCTTTAATAAGTGACATTCTTTCGTTTGAATTTACTAACTTTGCAACCAAATATTTTTAGCACCAAACATATATATGGCTGAAACGAGAAAAATGAAGACCGCGCTTATCTCGGTCTATCATAAAGATGGTTTGGAAGACATTCTCGCCAAACTCAACGAACAGGGTGTCAAATTGCTCAGTACAGGAGGAACGCAGAAGTTTATAGAATCCCTGGGCTACGAATGTGAGAAGGTAGAAGACGTCACAACCTATCCTTCCATTTTAGGCGGTCGCGTGAAGACCTTGCATCCGAAGATTTTCGGAGGCATCCTTGCCCGCCGCGACAATAAGGGCGACTTGGAGCAGATGAAAGAATATGATATTCCGGCCATCGATCTGGTCGTCGTGGATCTCTATCCCTTCGAGCAGACTGTAGCCAGCGGAGCAAGCGACGAGGAGATCATCGAGAAGATCGACATCGGCGGCATCTCCCTTATCCGTGCCGGAGCCAAGAACTTTAAGGATGTGGTCATCGTGCCCAGCAAGAGCGAATATCCCGTTCTGCTGGAGATTCTCAACAAGAGGGGTGCCCAAACCGAAATCGAAGACCGCAAGCTGCTTGCAGAGCGGGCGTTCGGCGTGAGCAGCCACTACGACACTGCCATCCACAACTGGTTTGCCAAATAAGCCTCGGTGCTTATAAGGCTGTGAAGAATTAGGGATTTAATTATTAAGTATTTTTCAGCCGGGCTGAGCCCGACTGTCTTTCAAAACGAAAATGGGATTATTTTCATTCACTCAAGAGATAGCAATGGATCTTGGCACCGCCAACACCATCATCATCAGCGACGACAAGATCGTGGTTGACGAACCCTCGGTGGTGGCCCTTGACCGCCGCACCGACAAGATGATCGCCGTGGGCGAAAAAGCCAAGATGATGTATGAGAAAACGCACGACAACATCAAGACCATCCGCCCGCTGCGCGATGGCGTGATCGCCGACTTCACGGCCTGCGAGCAGATGATGCGCGGACTCATCAAGATGGTACACACGGGAAGCCGTTTCTTCTCGCCTTCACTGCGCATGGTGATTGGCGTGCCATCGGGTTCTACAGAAGTGGAACTGCGCGCTGTGCGCGACTCTGCTGAGCATGCCGACGGCCGCGACATATACCTTATCTTCGAGCCCATGGCAGCAGCCATCGGCATCGGCATCGACGTTGAAGCCCCCGAAGGCAACATGATCGTCGACATCGGCGGTGGATCCACCGAGATCGCCGTGATCTCGCTCGGCGGTATCGTGAGCAACAACTCCATCCGCATCGCCGGCGACGACCTCACAGCCGACATTCAGGAATACATGAGCCGCCAGCACAACGTGAAGGTGTCGGAACGTATGGCAGAGCGCATCAAGATTCATGTGGGCTCCGCACTGACCGACCTTGGCGACGAGGCTCCCGAGGACTACGTGGTTCACGGCCCTAACCGCATCACCGCCCTGCCCATGGAAGTGCCGGTTTGCTATCAGGAAATCGCTCACTGTCTGGACAAGACCGTGGCAAAGATAGAGAACGCCGTGCTCTCCGCCCTGGAGAATACGCCACCAGAGCTGTATGCTGACATCGTGAAAAACGGCATCTATCTCACGGGCGGCGGCGCGCTGCTGCGCGGCCTCGACAAGCGCCTGCAAGACAAGATCAACATCCCCTTCCATATTGCTGAAGACCCGCTTCACAGCGTGGCCAAGGGTGCCGGTGTGGCGCTGAAAAACGTAGATCGTTTCTCCTTCTTGATGAGATAATGACCGGGGTGTATGAGAAATCTCTTAGAATTTCTTGCCAAATATAACCACTGGTTCTTTTTTATATTCTTGGAAATCGTCAGCTTCGTCCTGCTGTTCCAATACAACAGCTATCAGGGAAGTGTCTGGTTTTCGTCGGCCAATGCCTTCGCGGGCAAAGTCTACTCTTGGGACTCCAAGGTGGAAAGCTTCTTCGCGTTGACAAAGGTGAACGAGGAACTCAACCAACGCAACATTGAGTTGGAACAGCAGGTGAGAATGCTGAGCGATTCCATTGCCGGACTCAAGGGCGACAGCACCGCCACAAGAGGGGGCGAGCTGGCCAAGCTGCAAGGCTTCAGGCTCATTCCCGCCAAAGTGGTGCACAACACCCTCGACCGTGCCGAAAATTTCATCACCATCGACAAAGGCTACGCCGACGGTGTACGCAAAGACATGGGCGTGGCCTGCGGCAAGGGTGTTGTGGGCATCGTATATATGGTGGGCAAACACTACTCGGTAGTAATCCCCGAGCTCAACACGCAGTCGAGCATCAGTTGCATGATCCTCAACCGGGGATATTTCGGCTATCTGCGCTGGTATGGAGGAGATCCCTCATGGGGGCTGCTCGAAGACGTTCCCCGCCATGCCCACTTCCGACTTTACGAGAACGTGGTGACAAGTGGTTATTCATCGGTCTTCCCCCCGGGCATCATGGTGGGAAAGATTCTGCATGTCTACAATTCGCCCGACGGTCTCGCCTACCGGCTGATGATCAAACTCTCAACCGACTTCGGCAACCTGCGCGACGTCTGTGTCATCGACAACAGCGCTATCAGCGAGAGCATCGATGTACTGCGTGCGTCACAGGACTCTCTCAAGCTTCAACAAAACGCACAATAACAAACAATTGTAATAAAGGGATAGCATGAACATAGACTTGCTCAAAGGCATCGCTCTTTTTGTAATTCTGCTCTTGGTGCAGGTATTAGTCTTGAACCATATCCACCTTTTCGGTTTCGCCACACCTTTATTATATATGTACGTGGCACTCATCTTCCGCCGCAACTATCCACGTTGGGGCATCCTGCTGTGGTGCTTCGTCATGGGACTCGCCATAGACATATTCTCCAACACCCCGGGCATGGCCGCAGCGTCGATGACGCTGCTCGGCTTTCTCCAGCCCTATATCCTCCAGCCTTTCACCAACCGCGACACGCCCGACGACTTCGAGCCGTCGCTCAGGCAGATGGGACCGGCTAAGTTTCTGTGGTATGCGGCCATCTGCGTGTTTGTCTATTGTCTGGTGTTTTTCACGATAGAGGATTTCAGCTTCTTCAACCCGCTCTATTGGATGGGCAGCGTAGTGGGAAGTTCGCTGCTGACGTTTATCTTCGTGCTGGTCATTGAGAATTTCAGGAGCAAGTAAGGCCTATGAAAGATTTCAATTTGGAAAGCCGGCGCCTCATCATCGGCGGCATCGCCATCACGGTAGTCGTGGTGTATATCATCAGGCTTTTCACCCTCCAGTTGGCAAGCGACGACTACAAGAAAAACGCGGACTCCAATGCCTTCCTGAAAAAGATAGAATTTCCCTCAAGAGGAACCATCAGCGACCGCAACGGCGAACTCATGGTGTACAACCAGCCGTCGTACGACATCATGGTGGTCATGAATGAGGAAAAAGGACGACTGGATACAACGGAATTCTGTAGAGCCATCGGCATTACCAAGGAATTCTTCATTCAGCGAATGGACGAAATTAAGGACCGCAACAAGAATCCCGGCTATTCGCGTTTCACCCAACAGCTTTTCATGAGCCAGCTCTCCGACCGCGAATACAGTGTGTTCCGCGAGAAGATGTTCCGTTTCCCCGGCTTCTATGTCCAGAAGCGAAGCATACGACAATATCAGTACCCCTACGCGGCCCACGTATTGGGCGACGTGGGCGAAGTGTCGGAGGCCGACATCGAAAAGGACAGCTATTATCAGCCCGGCGACTATATTGGCAAATTGGGCGTGGAGCGTTACTACGAGAAAGACTTGAGGGGCGAGAAGGGCGTGCAGATTCTGCTGCGCGACGCTCACGGACGCATTCAGGGCCGCTACCAGAACGGTAAATACGACCGCAAGCCCGTGCCAGGTCGCGATCTCACATTAGGTATCGACCTGAAGCTTCAAGCACTCGGAGAACGCATGCTCGAAGGCAAAATCGGTGCCATCGTAGCCATAGAGCCCTCGACAGGTGAGGTGCTGTGCATGGTGTCGTCACCGAGTTACGACCCCAGGATGATGGTGGGCCGTATGCGTGGACGCAACCACCGGATGCTCTCCCACGACTCCTGGAAGCCCCTGCTCAACCGTGCCATCATGGGACAATACCCACCCGGCTCTACATTCAAGACCACACAGGCACTCACCTATCTCACCGAGGGCATCATCAAGCCCAACACGCTCTTCCCTTGCCACCATGGTTTCTACTACCGCGGTCTGCATGTGGGCTGCCACGGCCACCCGTCTCCACTGAACCTCATCGAGGCCATATCCACATCGTGCAACGGCTACTTCTGCTGGGGCCTCTACTATATGATGTCCAACCGCAGGAAGTATAAGAACGTGGAACAGGCCATGAACACCTGGCGCGACTATATGGTGAGCATGGGATTCGGCTACAAGCTGGGTATAGATCTGCCAGGCGAGAAGCGCGGACTTATCCCCAACGCGGAATTCTACGACAATGCCTACAATGGCTCATGGAACGGACTGACCATTATCTCCATCGCCATCGGACAGGGCGAGGTGAACCTCACCCCACTGCAGATCGCCAACCTCGGCGCTACGATTGCCAACCGTGGCTACTTTTATACGCCCCACGTAGTGAGGAGCATTCAGGGAAAGGGCATCGACCCCGAATACCGTAAGCGCCACTACACGCGTGCAGCACCGTGGGCCTACCGCGCAGTGGTGGAAGGTATGCGGTCGTCGGCTCTCAAAGGAACCTGCAAAACACTCCGCAACCTGCCCTTCGAGGCGTGCGGCAAGACGGGTACAGCCCAAAACCGCGGCCACGACCATTCCGTGTTCATGGGTTTCGCCCCAATGAATGAGCCGAAGATAGCCATCGCCGTATATGTGGAGAACGGTGGATTCGGTGCCGACTTCGCCGTACCTATAGGCAAGGTTCTCTTCGAGCAATACTTGACGGGACATCTCTCAAAGTCGGCAGAAGCCGAGGCCAATGCGCTCCAGCACCGACGCATCTCCTACGGGGCAAGCAGCCGATAACTGGTAATCGTGTTGCATGACGTCATGCAGAATCCAGGCAACTCATATAAACTTATTGCTATAAGTATTTAACGGTGAATATGGCCAACAAAAGACAAAGTAATAGTGTTTGGGCATCGCTCGACTGGTGGACCATTGCCATCTACCTCATGCTACTCATCTTCGGATGGATCAGCGTGTGTGGTGCCAGCTACAACTATGGTGATACCGAAATCTTCAGTATGTCAACACGATCGGGAATGCAAATCGTATGGATTGCTACTTCCATCGCGTTGGGTTTCGTCATACTGATGACCGATGACCGTGTCTTTGACACTTTCGCCTACATCATCTACGCGGCCCTGCTGTTGCTGCTGTTTGTCACAATATTCAACCCACACGAAATCAAAGGATCGCGCTCCTGGCTGGTATTGGGCCCGCTACGACTGCAACCCGCTGAGTTCGCGAAGTTTGCCACAGCCTTAGCCGTGGCAAAATTCATGAGCACCTACGGATTTGATATCCACAACAAAAAGCATTTTGCCATGGCTGCTGGCATCGTAGTGCTGCCGATGCTATTCATTGTCGCACAGCGAGAGACGGGTTCCGCACTGGTCTATCTCTCCTTCTTTCTCATGTTCTACCGCGAAGGAATGCCAGGCAGCATTCTGTTTACGGCCGTTGCGATGGTCGTCTACTTCGTTGTGGGTATCAAATACGAGCAAGTCATGATGTGGGACGGCTGCACCTCGGTAGGCAAGTTTGTAGTGCTGCTACTTGTGCAGATCTTCACCTCGGGCATGATCTATGTGTATTGCGGGAACAAGAAGCTCGCTCATACCTTATTGATTTCCACATTGCTCACCACAGCCTGTGTGATGCTGTTTTCCGTCTACGTCATCCCCTTCGACACCACCATCATCCAAATCATCGTGAGCGTGGTGCTGATCCTCTATCTTCTCTATGCTGCTCTCTATTCCCGCATTTCCAACTATCTTTACATCGCCATATTCGCCATAGGCTCCATCGCATTTTTCTACAGTGCCGACTACGTGCTCAATGATGTGCTGGAGCCGCACCAGCGTGTGAGAATCAACGTATTACTTGGACTCGACGAAGACCTTGCAGGTGCTGGCTACAATGTTCATCAAAGTGAGATCGCCATAGGTTCTGGCGGTCTGGGTGGAAAAGGGTTCCTCAACGGAACACAGACCAAGCTGAAGTTTGTGCCGGAGCAGGACACCGACTTCATCTTCTGTACCGTAGGCGAAGAGGAGGGGTTCCTCGGCTCAGCAGGAGTGCTGCTGCTATTCCTTGCGCTGATACTGAGGCTCATCAAGTTGGCCGAGCGGCAGCCGTTCCGATTCGGACGCGTTTACGGCTACTGCGTGTTGAGCATTTTCCTATTCCATGTATTTATCAATGTGGGTATGGTGCTGGGACTTACACCCGTCATCGGCATTCCCCTGCCCTTCTTCAGCTACGGTGGATCTTCGCTTTGGGGCTTCACACTGTTGCTCTTCATCTTCCTCCGCATTGATGCTGGCCGCAATCTCGTGAGGGAATAATTCAAAGGTGAGATGAGGAGATGGGTCTGTAAGCATACCACTCAAGAATTGGATAACAATTAAGAAGTAAGTTACCATCAAAAATCTGCAATAGCCACGAATTTCCAAGTTTCTACTTTAGGGAGGAGATATCGTGGCTATGAATATTTTTGTGCTCATAAAAAGGCAGCCGGATTCCCAATAGAAAAATTATCTGATAAGAAATCACCAAAAAAAACATCCTGTGCTTGGAAGATTACTATATTTTATCTAAATTTGCTCATTGGCAAAGACAACCACACCACGTAAACCTAAAGAAGCTATGCAAAAAAGACTACAGATTACCGGATGGTTAGCCCTACTTGTCAGCGCGCCCCTGCAAGCGCAGGTAAGTTCACATATAGAGAGCGACTCACTACATTTAGGTTCTATAGATATCGTTACCGAAAACCGGATGAACAAGGGACTGGTTAACAACGCCCTCAACGCTCTGAGCGGGCAGGCTGCCGGAGTCAACGTGGCATCCAACGGTGCCGACCGCATGGCCATGCTCTCCAGTGTGCGCGTGCGTGGTACCACATCGCTAACCGGAGGCAACGACCCACTCGTCATCATCGACGGCGTAAACTCTGACCTCGCCACCCTGTCGAGCGTATACCCTGCCGACATCGAGAGTTTCACGATCCTCAAGAATGCCGCCGAGACAGCACAATATGGGTCGCGCGGTGCGTCAGGCGTAATTGAGGTGAAGACGAAACATGGCCACGGAGGACAGTTTCACATTTCCTACGACGGCAACGTGGGACTCGACGCAGCCTATAAGCGAGTGAAGATGTTGGATGCTGCGGGTTATGTAAGTTTGGCGCAAGCGTTGGGCGTCGACTACAACGACGGCGGCTACAGCACCAACTTTCAAAAGGAAATCTCGCGAACGGGATTTGTCCAAAATCATCATATCGCCTTCTCTGGTGGCACAGACAAGAGCAGCTACAGGGCGTCGGTAGGCGTAATGGACCACAATACCGTCATCAAGACCAACGACTACGTCAACTTTGTCGCCAAGTTCGACCTGTCCCAAATGGCCTTCAATGATTTTCTGAAAGTAGATCTTGGCGCCTTTGGCAGCACATCGAGCACGCACGGCATCTTCGACGAGCAAAAACTATTCTACTCAGCCTGTGCGCAAAATCCAACGTTCACCTACTACCCTACATCGGACGGCAGCTGGCAAAAGAACTCTACAGCCAGCCAAATCAATCCTCCCGACGCACTCCTCAACGAACGCAATAATGAGAAAATGCAGAACTTCAACACCCATCTGCATGTCGACTTCGACTTGGACAAGCTGTTCCGGCCCAGCTTCTGTAGTCACAACAGCCTCCACCTGACCCTCTTCGGCAGCTATAGCTACAGCAATACCGAGAAAGACCAGTTTTTCCCCACCTGGGTCTGGGCGCAGGGACAAGCCTATCGCGGGAATATGAAAACCGACGACTGGCTCGCCAATGCTATGCTCACCTTCAGCCGCAAAGCCGGAATCCATGAGCTGAAGATGACACTCATGGGGGAATACCAAAAGACAAAACGTGACGGGTTCTGGACGACCGTGAAGGGATTCACCGACAACGGCGTGAGCTACCACAATCTCGATGCTGGCAGCATCCGCCCCTATGGAGGCACCGGCTCCAAATATAACGATCCCGCGCTGGCCTCCGTGATGGCAAGCCTCAACTATACCCTGCTCGACCGGTATGCCCTCGCCCTGACCCTGCGCGACGACGGCAGTAACATGGTCGGACGCGACAACCGATGGGGACTGTTCCCCTCTGTCTCGCTGTCGTGGGACATGCTGAAAGACCTCCGGTCGGCCAACCTACTGACCGGCAAAGCGGACCGCACGTTGACCATGCTCAAGCTACGCACAGGCTACGGGCTCACGGGCAACCTTGACGCTGTTACCTCCTACTACACCAGGAATCTGATGAGCGCCGTCGGCGTCGTCAACTACAACGGCTCACCAACAGTGACGATGGGCATGACACACAACTACAATCCCGACCTGAAATGGGAAACCCGGTCGACATTCAACATCGGCGTGGATATGGGACTGTTCGCCAACCGCATCGTGATGACGGCAGAATATTATACGTCGAGGACTCACGACATGCTCTATGAGTACGATGTGCCCACCCCACCCTATCCCTACAACAAGCTGTTGGCCAACATCGGCAAGATGAGCAACTCGGGCTTTGAGCTCGGCATGGGAATCACACCCATCCAAAAGCGCGACATGGAACTCAACATCAACGTCAACGTAGCCTGGCAACGCACAAGACTGCTCTCGCTTTCGGGCGACTACAACGGCACCTACATGACGGCATCGCAATATACCGCCATCGGCAGTCTCAACGGCGCAGGCTTCCACGGTGGCAACAACAACATCGTCTACCAAATCGTGGGCCAGCCATTGGGCGTGTTCTATCTGCCCCACTGCACCGGACTGACCCGTAACGCCGACGGCAGCTACAGCTATGCCATCGCCGACCTCAACCACAACGGTGCCGTGAATATCGAGGACGGTGGCGACCGCTACGTGGCCGGACAGGCCACGCCCAAGGTGACACTCGGCTCCAACATCTCGCTGCGCTATAAGGACTTCGACATCTCGCTGCAAATGAACGGGGCTTTCGGACACAAGATCTACAACGGCACCGCACTGAGCTACATGAACATGTCGAGCTTCCCCGACTACAATGTCATGGCCGAAGCCCCCGGGCGCAACATCAAGGACCAGACGGCCACCGACTACTGGCTGGAGAAAGGCGACTATCTCAACTTCGACTACCTCACCGTGGGCTGGAACGTGCCGCTTAAAAGCTCCAAGTGCGTCAGTGCCCTGCGCCTGTCATGCTCGGTCAACAATCTCGCCACCATCACCTCTTATAGCGGCATCACGCCGATGATCAACAGCTATGTGGTCAACAACACCCTCGGCATCGACGACAAACGCTCCTACCCCGCCTACCGCACTTATAGCCTGTCAGTGAGTATTTCGTTCTAAACCCTCCATACAGATATGAAAGCTATCAAAACGTTCTGCCTCTTCCTCTGCCTGCCGCTTCTCACCGCGTGCCTCGACGAAACCCCCAAAGGACAGCTCGACGAAAAGCAGGCCTACGCCACCGCCACGGCACTCTATATCAACGCCGTGGCATCCCTCTACAACTATATCGGCGGCAGCAACGACAGCCAGGGCCTGCAAGGCACCTACCGCGGAGTCTACGACTACAACACCTTCACTACCGACGAGGCCATCATCCCCATCCGCGGCGGCGACTGGTACGACGGCGGATTCTGGCAGCACCTCTACCGCCACGAATGGACGGCCGACGACGAGGCCCTCTACGACACCTGGTCCTACCTCTACAAGGTGGTCGTGCTCTGCAACCGCTCCCTGTCGGTCATCGACAGCCACAAGCATCTGCTCACTGCCACACAGCTCAGCCAATACACCGCCGAGGTCAGGGCCGTGAGGGCACTCTTTTATTATGAACTGCTCGACCTCTTTGCCAGCGTGCCCATCGACACGGTCTATTCCACACCGCTCGAAGACGTGAGGCCGGCCCCGCGCTCAGAGGTCTTTCGCTTCGTGGTGAGCGAGTTGCAGCAGACGGCCACGCTGTTGGCCAGGGAGCGCAGCAACAGCGAGGGCAACTACTACGGCCGCGTCACACGCCCCGTGGCCTGGTTTCTCTTGGCCCGGCTGGCCCTCAACGCGGAAGTCTACTGCGATGACGACTGGACCGACGGCCACCGCCCCGATGGAAGCAAGATCTTCTTCAATGTCGACGGTCGACAGCTCAACGCCTGGCAAACCTGTGAGGCCTACGTCGACAGCCTGACAGCCTTTGGCTACCGCCTCGCCGACGACTACGCCTCCAATTTCGCCGTGCACAACGAGACCTCAGTGGAGAACATCTTCACCATCCCCATGGACAAGCAACTCTACACCAACGAGTTTAAGAACCTCTTCCGCTCCCGCCACTACAACCACGGCGGAGCCTTGGGCATGGACGCCGAAAACGGATCGTGCGCCACACTGTATGCCGTGAGAGCCTACGGCTACGGCACCGACTCTGTGGACAGCCGATGGGCCATCAACTTCTTTGCCGACACCGTGAGCGTCGACGGGCACATCGTGAGCCTCGACAACGGGCAGCCACTCATCTATCAACCCCTCGCCGTGGCCATAAACCTCACAGGCAATGAATATGAGAAGACCGGCGGTGCACGCATGTCGAAGTACGAGATCGACCGCACGGCCTACAGTGACGGAAAACTACAAAACAACGACATCGTTCTGTTCCGTTATGCCGATGCCCTGCTCATGAAGGCAGAAGCCAAAGTGAGAGAGGGCGGCGACGGATCGGCCGAGCTCAACAGCGTGCGCCGACGCGTGGGAATGCCCAGCCGGCCGGCCACGCTCGACAACATCCTTCAAGAGCGGCTTCTGGAGCTCATGTGGGAGGGGTGCCGGCGCCCCGACCTCATTCGCTTTGGCCGGTTCGGCCAGTCGTACGACATCCGTCAGGCGCTCCCCAACGAAGACACGGGCTACACCACGGTGTTCCCCATCCCCACAAAGGCCATCAACCTCAACGGCAACCTGAGGGGCAATGGAGCAAAACAAAAGGTATATTGCCCAAAGAACCGTAATTAAAAAAATAACACAGTAAGAGAATATGAAAGACAATCAAAAGACAATCATCGCAGCCGCCCTCATAGCCATTGGTATCATCATCTTGGGATGCTGTATCCAAAAAGGTCTCGACAGCATAGCTGCCAAAGACCATCAAGTGAACGTGAAAGGACTGGCTGAGAAAGAAGTGAAAGCTGACAAGGTGACGTGGCCCATCGTGTCAAAACAGTTGGGCAACGATCTGCCCGAACTCTATGCCGACATTGCCACCAAGCAGGCCAAGATCAAAGCCTTCCTCAAGCGCAACGGCATCAGCGACAAGGAAATCCTCATCAACGCCCCATTGGTGACCGACCTCAACGCACAAGACTACGCCTCCAGCCAGAGCAACCTCTACCGCTACAACGTGACCAGCATCATCACCGTCACCTCAAGACAGGTCGACCGTGTGCGCTCCATCATCGCCCGACAGGGAGAAATGCTGAAGGAGGGCGTGGCCATCGTCGATGGAGGCTACAACAATCCCGTGGTCTACGAGTACACGGCATTCAAGAAGCTCAAGCCGCTGATGATGAAGGAAGCCATCAAGAATGCCGAGCAGACAGCCGCGCAATTTGCCGAGAACAGCCAGTCAAAAATCAACAAGATCATCAATGCCGACCAAGGCCAGTTCACCATTGAGGACCGCGACGCCACCACGCCCTACATCAAAAAGGTAAGGGTAGTGACATCAGTGACCTACTCGCTGAAGGACTAAAAAAAATTTGCTGAAAACTCAACAGCCTATCCGCTCAACTCCCTGTTGGAGAAAGAATTGGAGGAGAAAATCCAGGAAGCTGTCGCCTCTTTGCCCGACGACAGCCGGCGCGTGTTTGTCCTCAGTCTACACGAAGGAAAAACCTACGAACAGATGGCCAAGGAGTTGGGCATTTCGGTCAACACCGTAAAATACCCTATCAAACGGGCCCTGCGAATGCTCTACAACCGGCTGGAACCTTTCTTTTTTAAATATTATTTTATGTCGGATTCGCTTCCCATGATCAAGAAAATGGCCCTTTAGCTTGCCATTTCAAAACAAATAGTTACCTTTGCATAAACTTTAGCCGCACCCGGCAATTTGAAAGCAAGCTTTCGTTGCACCTATTGGCAAAAGTTTTGCAAAAAAGAAAGGAAGATTATGGCAATAGAAATTAAGGCAATACCTACCTTGGAAGGTAAGGATGCAGAAAGATTCATAGAGCGTGCTGATGAAGCAGAACGCAAGTTCAAGGGCTTTGACGGCATAGAGAACACACCTGCATTTAAGGCAATGCAGAGCATTCTGCGTAAATCAGGAATGACAAAATAATGGGATTTCTTGACGAGCACTGTTTGTTTCATGAGCTTACTGACGAGAAAATTACTGCCAGTAAGCCATTTTATTGCGGTAATAACGATTTGGATGATTTTTTCCATGAGAATGTAACAAAATTCAGTTACAATCTCATGGGCAAGAGTTATTGCTTTGCCTTGGAGGATGATCCATCTATCATCGTCTGCGCTTTCACGGTATCAAACGACAGCATACATGTTTACGACCTTCCTCGTAGCAGGCGCGACTACATGAAGCATATGACGCACAAGCATATGCGCAGATACCCGGGAGTACTGGTCGGACGGTTGGCGGTAGATTGTTATTTTAGACAATACTTATGCTATAAAGAAAATATGCATCTTTTTGTATTCGCAAATCTGTATGCATATAGAACTACAAAATATGAAATAAATACGACCAACGCATTTGCAGATAATCCTAAAAATCATGCTATTAATCCTCTCAATGGCAACAATAAGGACTATAAAATGTTGTTAGTGAACTTATCAGAAAGGTCAATATGTAGTTTTCATTAAAGTTTTCAATATGAAGTATATTATAACATTTGCAATGTGTTTGTTCTTGATGTGTTCTTGTGACAATCATGATTTTGAACTATCTGAAAAAGAACAAGTTTTTTACATCAACCAAATGCTGCATTTTTCCATTGAGCCATGGGACAGCCTTAGCAAAGCATATACTTATGACTTTTTCCTACGAAACCCGAAACCATGCAAGGAAGTTGACACCATTTATTTAGAAAGGAAGATTCCAAATAAATTTGAAGTAATTGAAACTTCTTCATACACACGAGAATATAATCGCGACCCTTCATTCATAAAATTATTGCCAAATACACAATATATAGTAGCACATACTGGAATGGGCGCCACAGTAAATATTTTCAAATATTATTATACTGACCCTTTTGGTAAATTACATACTAATGATTCACTGAATGAACATATTAACGTGGACTCCATCCGAATCCGCCTCAATAGATAAAGCATTTATCCAGAGCGAGACAGGGCTGTTTATGAAGAGCATTTTATTAAAGCTAATGTTTGGAAGAGAAACTTGAAACTAAATCAAATTAGCGATTTCTGGAAACCTGTCGTACCATTTTGATTATAGGCTGGTTCTATAAATTAGGCTGATAGAATAATCGATAAAGTGCAGTTGTCGTTTCGGTCGTCTTCTGCATCTATCGGTCTCAAAACGTCAAGTCTCATCGGTCGTGAAGCCCGCTACACATCCTCTTCAACTTACGTTTTGAATCCCGATATCTTGCAGAACCTTTTCGATAAGCCAAATGAGCAGAGCCAAGCTTGCTTGGACTCTGCCATGGCGAGAAAAGGTGGGCACTATGCCAATACGACTCGACCTAATTTTTAGAACCGACCTTAAAAGTTAGGAGACCGAAATTAGTCACCGCGTCAGCCTGTTTTCAAGGTTTTTCTTGCTGTGATGCAAGGGTTTTATTTGTTTTCCTCTGTTGAAATGGTTTGAAGACTGACCTCTTGATTAGAGCATGAAAAAACAAGAGTTAATGCAAGCATCATGGTTGAAGCCTGCAAAATAACAACTCAAAAGCGTTTCATTAATATTATTATATGTTTATCGTATTCCTTAAAGTACAAATTGCGCCATTCTTCATACTATATATATTAAAATATAGAGGCCGAATGGGTTGTTGGTTAAAAATATTAAGTATATCTTCCTTTGTTAAGTTTGAACGTTGTTGAACAATAGGTCTACACTGATTGTCAAATGTGATAATCAGTGCATTGCGTAGAATACCATTGTTTTCTATTGAAACAGCTGTATTTATTCGTTCATCATCGTTATGGTTTTCTATCGCTGCTATTACATAACATATTTTCCCTAAAGTTATCGAATTAATACAGCCATAATGATTTTTTTCAACAGGATATACTGACAAAATGTTCTCTGTTTCATCAGCAAGGGAAAAATGTGCCATTACTTGATTCAAGCTATATACAATAAAGGATTGATATCGAAGCTGTTTGCTGTTGTTTTGTAGCCATAAGGAGTCTAATGAGATGCATTCTTTCCCTCCATACGCCAAACGAATCTCTTTCAGTGTATTATAGCGATTTTGAGAAAAGGTGAATTGTTCATTTTGCTCAATATCACTCTCTTTTAATGACTTTATAATTCTCTGTGTTTCTAACAGATTTGGAATATAATTATACTCATAAAATTCTGCTCCATATGACAACATGGCCGAAACCTTATTATATTGAGGGTTTGGCAAAGAAGTAATATGTCGTGCTGAAGAGTTCTCTAAATCAACAACATTTCCAAGATAACATTGTACGTAGTTTTCTTCAACAATAGGAATATCATAAAGGTCAAAATTATACTGACTATGTTTTATAGTATCATCTTGAGAGATTGTGCTGTCATTCTCATTGTGAATTATTTGGTTATTTGGTAATGGTTCGTCATTGCCACAAGCAAACAACATCATTGGGGCAAATATGTAGCAAAATGCATATTGTGCACACTTCTTTATATAAGCGTATCTCTGCATAGTTTGGTATGTTTTGTTAGTGCAAAGGTAGCATTTTATCAGTTGCCATACAAGCATTTTCAATTCCACATAATATAACGCCATATTAATTGATTTATATCAATTATAACAGTAGTAAACCTATTAAGTTCAGCAAGTCTCAACTGCTATGGTCGTTACCATAGGTGTAGTTTAACGTTTTTGGTTGACTACTTTAGACCACTTTGTTGAGAATGGTCGACTTGCCCACACCGTTGACTCCGCTGAGAATGTTGACCTGCCGGTCGAGATCCTAAATGATGTGCCCCACGCCCGCTCCAGAGCGCATCGATCTCTATCTGCTTGATATAGTCTGCGTATTTCTGCATAGTTGTTTCGGTTTTTCTTTTGGCAAATATAAGGAAAATATCGGTAAGTTTATCGCTACAAGATAATAATTAGTAACTTTGCATGAGCATTAGTAATAAAAAGGAATTATAAATAAAAGATGAAGGATAACCGTGTGCCCTTGCAGGCACATTTGAGTATGTTTGCTGCCGAGGCTATCTGGGGGCTGATGGCTCCGGTCGGCAAGGAGGCGATGAACAGTGGTTTTGACGGCATCTCTGTGGTGTCGTTTCGTGCGGTGGGGGCTGCTCTGCTCTTTTGGGTGGCCTCGCTGATAGGTCCGCGCGAGCATATTCCCGTGCGCGACATTGTGAAGTTGGCGGGAGCGGCTCTGCTCGGCATCGTGTTTAACCAAGGACTGTACAACATCGGGCTGAGCATCACCTCGCCGGTCAATGCCAGCATTGTCACCACATCGATGCCTATCTTTGCCATGGTCCTCTCCTTTTTCATTCTCAAGGAGCCGATCACATGGAAGAAGGCATTGGGCGTGGCAATCGGTTGCGGTGGCGCGCTCATCCTCATCCTCAGCAGTGCGCACGCGGGAAGCGCGAAGGTCGGCAACATTCGCGGAGATCTGATGTGCTTTGGCGCCCAGTTCTCCTTCGCCCTCTATCTGGCACTCTACAACCCGATTATCCGGAAGTATAATGTGTTCACAGTCAACAAATGGATGTTTACGTGGGCCTCGCTTTTCGTCCTGCCGTTCACTTCCTGGCATGTCATCCAGTTGCCGTGGACGACGTTCACGGCGGCCACGTGGCTGGAGGTGGGCTATGTGGTCGTCTTCGGTACGTTTGTCAGCTATCTGCTCAGCGTGGTGGCTCAGCGTGTGTTGCGGCCTACGGTGGTGAGCGTATATAATTATGTGCAACCCATCGTGTCGGTGATCGTCAGTGTGGCTGTGGGACTAAGTGTCTTCACACTGCCTCAGGGCGTGGCCGTCATCCTGGTCTTCTCCGGTGTGTGGCTTGTCATCAAGTCAAAGTCGAAGAGAGACGAAGAGAAGCGTGGAATGAATGCAAAGTTGAATGATGTGTGTTGAGATGTTGTAAAGATGGGTGAGAAGAAAAGGCGGATGTCGGCGGCGATGACGTTCATCGTACTCTTTGGCCTCGTGAGCTTATTCTCGGATATGACCCACGAAAGTGCGAACAGCATACGTGGAGCGTTCCTCTCGTTGGCCGGTGCGTCGGCGGCTGTCATTGGTTTTGTGTCGGGACTTGGTGAACTCGTGGGCTATGGCTTGCGCTATGTCTTCGGACGACTGACCGACCGGACACGTCGCTATTGGCCGATGGTGCTCTTCGGCTATGCGCTCGATGTGGTGGCTGTGCCGGCATTGGCACTCGTTGGCCGTCATGGTTGGGCGCTGGCGTGTGGGTTGCTCATCGTTCAGCGGTTGGGTAAAGCTATCAAAAAACCGGCGAAAGACACGGTGATGTCTTTCGCAGCCTCGCAGGAAGGGGTGGGGAAGAGTTTCGCCATCCAAGAGTTACTCGACCAAATCGGTGCCGTGCTCGGACCTCTGTTGCTCTATCTCATCATGCTCATTCAGCACCGCGACAACACGTTCAGCGACTACCGCACGTGCTTTGCCTTTCTCGCTATTCCTGGTGCCATCACCTTATTATTATTATGGCTGACGTACAAGCGCTTCCCGCATCCCGAGAACTTTGAGCCGGAACCGAAGGAGTATGTACCCTTTCGTGTCAGCAAGCGCTTCGTGGTGAATATCGTTGGCATCAGCCTCTTTGCCTTTGGCTTCGCCGACTACTCGCTGATCGTCATGCACTTCTCGCGTCAGCATCTCTTTACGACTGCTGTCCTGCCGTTGCTCTATGCTTTGGCGATGCTCACCGATGCGGCTTCCGCCTTTGTCTTTGGTTGGCTCTTCGACCGTCATGCCCGTTTGTCGCTGGTTGTCTCCACATTAGTGGCCGCTCCCTTTGCAGTATTCGCCTTCTTGGGCGGTGACGTGACGAGCATGCTTGTCGGAGGGACGAACACCGGCATTGCTTCGACTTGCGCTATCATCGGCGTGGTGCTGTGGGGCATTGGCATGGGTGCGCAGGAGTCCATCCTCAAGGCTTCCGTGGCTACAATGGTGCCTAAGCGCAGCCGTGCCACGGGTTACGGCATCTTTGAGTGCTGTTTCGGTGCTGCCTGGTTCTTGGGCAGTTGGCTCCTCGGTGTACTCTACGATCAGAGTCTCGTGGTCATGGTCGTTGTCAGCGTCGCCGCTCAGCTCCTTGCCGCAATCATGTTTTGGTGGAAGGTGCCAAAGGAGGAATAACTTATAGGAATATGATGTCATAGATAGGCAGATAGGTGATACCTTGCTCCTGATAAATGCGGCGCTCATTGGAGAGTACAAAGGCTTGGTGGATGTTGTATTCACTGATGCTGAGGAAACGGTCCAAGGCACTGTGCACCTTGTAGTCCTTACCAGACTTCACCTCAATGGGGACGACGGACAGGTGCTGCTGGTCGTCGATGAGATAATCCACTTCGCCCAACTTCTTATTGTCATAATAGAACAGTCCATGTCCATGTGCCCGCAGTTCTTGTGCCACTACAGACTCATAGACTGATCCCAAGTTGATGCTGGCGATGTCTTTCAGAATAGGCATTACGTTTGTGCCATAGAGCACGTCGGTGAGTAGCCCCACATCGTTGAGGTAGAGCTTTAGCAGATTCTTACCGCTGTTCTGTACCAAGGGATAGCTTGGCTTGCTGATGGCTTTCACTTCCAGTGCTACTCCGAAAGAGATAAGGTATTCAAATTCATCGAGGTAGTCGGTCATGCGCTTGCCTTGCTTCCCTTCTATTTCTTTGGCAACGATTCGTTTCTTTTTGTTTTCCATGTTGGACGGAATCATGCGGTAGATACGCATGATCTGTAGCTTGCGTGCAGATTCCTGTTCGTATTTAGCGGCATCATCACCATAGAGTTCGTGGATGTCAGTCTGTATCTGTCGCGTTTCCACGATATTCTGAGTAGAAAGAAAGGTGTTGACGGCATCGGGCATGCCACCGGTAAGCAGATAGGAGCGGAAGAGAGACATCAGCTTCGTATGAATGCTTTCGGGTAGAGAACGCCTATTCTCATAGCTCTCTTTCATGGCTTGGATGAGTGGCTCGCCCACACCGTTGGCCCAGAGAAACTCTTCGAAGTCAAGTGGATACATGTGCTTGCGTATAATGCTTCCAATAGGGATGGACTGCGTCTTCTTCAGCGTGACGCCCAAGAGAGAACCGCTGGCTATGAAGGTGAACCGACGGTCCGACATGAGAAACTTCACTAAGGTGAGCAGATGGTCGTAAGCTTGGATTTCATCGATGAAGACAAGTGTATTCGCCCGGTCTTTCATCCTGTCACCGGCTACGATGCTCAACGCAAGATAGAAATCTCTCACGGTCTTCGCCTCGGCAAAGACACGGTCGCCTAACTTGTCGGCTTCCATGTTTATCTCGATGTAGTTGGGAAACAACTCTTTACCCACTTGCCGAATGATAAATGACTTGCCTACCTGCCGCGCTCCATCGATGATCATCATCTTGTTGGAATCACTTGACAAATAAGCTTTTATATCTTCTTCTATTTTTCTCTGTAATGCCATAGTCACATTTTTCCTTTGTTTTCGACCTTGCAAAAATACACTTTTCCTACGAAATAAGCAAGCAAAAGCTACACTTTTCCATCATTTTAGGCCTCCTAAAACTACACTTTTCCGTCATTTTAGGCCTCCCAAAACTACACTTTTCCGTCATTTTGAACCGCTCTGTAGAATTTTCTTCGAAATAAGGACTGGGTACAACGCCTCGACTCTCCAGTGCCACTTCCTTCGTTATCAGAAAAGCTAACGACATCGGCAACGGCTACTTCATGAATGACTATATCATGGAGAAGGACATCTGGAACTTAACGAACCCTCGAAAAAGTGTAGACTTTGGCTAATTGAACCCTCGAAAAAGTGTGGACTTTGGCTAATCGAACCCTCGAAAAAGTGTAGACTTTGGTTAATTGAACCCTCGAAAAAGTGTAGGGCGCTGCCTTGTTATCATAGAAAAATGTATCTTTGTAAGTAAGTATGCTTACCGAGTTGAATAAGAAATTTTAGGCCGATAGGTTAACATTCTCTTCGCTGAAGGGTATTGATAATAAAAAGACACGAGACAGACGATGGACAGACAGCACGTTGAACAGCTCTTCCTCCAACACTATCGCCGCATGTACAGTGTGGCCTGCTCCCTGCTCTACGACGGGCAGGAGAGCGAGGACGTGGTGAGTGAGGTCTTCGCCCATCTGTTGGAGAGCAACACCGAGCTGTTGCCCGCCTCGGCTGAGGGATACCTGATGGTGGCCGTGCGCAACCGCTGTCTGAAACGGCTGCGCGATAAGAGCAACCGCGAGCGCATTCTCCGCCTCTATACCGACGAACTGCACGACGGTGATGACTGGCTGGACGACGAGCGACGACTCAAACAGCTGCGCCAACTCGCCCACACACTGCTCTCACCGCAGGAACTGCACCTCTTCACCCTGCGCTTCCTCGACGGCAAGGACTATAGAGCTATCTGCGCCAAGACGGGCACGAGCCGCATCGCCGTGTGGAAACATCTGTCGCACATCGTCAAAGGGTTGAAAGAAAACATCAAAACCCCAGAACCATGAACTATTCAGACGAAGAGAAAATCAAGCGTCTCCTTGACGCACAGGAGCATCCCGAGCACTACACCGACGAGGAGCTCTGTGAAATCATACGCGATGCCCGACCGCTCGCCCGAATGAAGCGAGCCCTCATGGAAGCGCGAACCGAAGACGAGGACATCAACGTGGAGAAAGCATGGAAGGCGTTCAGCCTGTCGCATCCTGACAGTTCCCGTTCCAATGAACCTGAAACGGCTTCCAGTGGCTTGTCATCCGTGGAGTCTCACCCCACCGCCCAGCCCTCCCATCATCGTGTTCCCCGCTGGCTGCGTGTGGCAGCTGTATTCCTCGGCTGTGTCTTCCTTGCTGGTGTGGCCTTTGCCGCCATGACGCGGTTGGGGTGGATTCGCAGTCCCTTTGCCGCAGAGAAGTCGGAAGTAGTGCAGCACGCTCCCGTCACAGCGGCGTTGCGTGACACCACCGCCACCGCCGACAGCCTTGCGCCAAAGCAGGAGACGAAGAAGTCGGCGCCCGCCGTCAAGGTCTTCGACAATGCCACACTGTCAGACATCCTCTCTGCGATGGGGCAGTACTACGGATTGAAGGTCGTCTACAGCAGCGCTACCGCCAAGGCCATCCGCCTGCACTTTGAGTGGGACCAGGCTAAGTCCGTTGACGCCAACATTGCCATCCTCAACGGCTTCCAGCAGATTTCCATTACACGTAACGGTGACACCCTTAACGTTGAATAGCTATGAGAAAGATACACCTATTATTATATATTCTCCTTTTAGGTGCCGTCCAAGTCCATGCCCAGCGTGTGAGCCGCGACTTCCACAACGTGACGATGCCTACGGCTTTGCAGCAACTCGGTGGCATGACCCATCGCTACACCATCAACTTCATCTACAACGACTTAGAGGACTTTCGCGTGACGGCATCAATCAGGAGAGAGACCATTCCCGAGGCCATCCGCCACCTCATCGGCTTCTATCCCATCTCGATGACGATGGTGGGCGACAGCATCATCAACGTGGAGTGCTCGCAGAAGACTGTGTTGAGGTACAAAGGCCGCGTGGTCGACGACAAGGGGGAGCCCGCCGAGTATGCCAACGTGGTACTGCTCTCGCCCACCGACTCCTCGTTTCTTGCCGGTGGCGTGAGCAACGAGAGCGGCTACTTCGTCATTCCCTGCAATGCGCGGCGAGTCATCGCCAAGGTGACCTACGTGGGCTACAAGTCTAAACTGTGGACCGCAGCCTCGCCCGATCTTGGCACCATCCGTCTGCAAGCCGACCGTTATACGCTGAAAGGCGTGACGGTACAGGGGCATAAGCTCAGTTACAAGCCTTCGCCAAACGGCTTGAGTGTAATTGTGAAAGGTTCTCAACTCGAGCAATTCGGCTCAGCGAAAGAGATGATCAAGCACCTGCCCCTTGTCATGGGTGACGGCACTGTGGCCGGACATGGCACTCCGCAGATATACATCAACAACAAGCTGGTGCGCGATGCCAGCGAACTGGAGCGACTGCAAACCGCCGAGGTGCTGTCAGCGGAGATTATCACACGCCCTGGTGCGGAGTATGCCTCCGACGTGACATCCGTTATCCGATTGAAGACCGTTCGCCGGCAAGGCGAGGGCTGGAGCGGAAGCCTATGGGGAAACTTTGGGAAAAGCAAAGGGATGCTTGCTACAGCTAATGCTTCGCTCAACTACCGTCTGCGTAATGGCATGGACTTCTTTATCCGTGCCAATGCCGCAGATAGCAAAGGCCGTATCACGGCCACGTCTAATGATCAATTAAAGGCTACCGACACATGGGACTACCATAGCCGCACCAAGTGGAGAAATGATTATAAGTTTATTTACGGTGATGTGGGTTGGAACTGGGAAATCAACGACAGGCATTCGCTTGGCCTTACCTATTCTGCCACAGGCACTGTCAAAGGAAAAAGAACCATCACAAAGACAGAGCAGGTGTGGCGCAATGGTGAGCATTTCAGTGATGACGACAACCAAAGCGTCACCAAGTCGAAACCTAATTTGGCTAACAGCGTCAACACCTACTATGTGGGCAGATTGGGTAAGTGGGGAATCGATTTCAGTGCCGATTACTATGGAAGCCACACTGACATGGATATGGCCGGCGGTACTGACGACTCTTCGGTTAGTAGCAACACGAGCACGAGGAGCAACTTGTGGGCCGAGAAGCTCACGGTCTCGGCGCCGATGCCCGCTGGAACGTTCTCCTTCGGTGAAGAGACTTCCTATACCAACAGAAAAGCAGATTTCATACAGAGCGGATTTTCTGCTGACACTCATATCCAGCAACGCACTGCTATCTGGTCACTCTATGCAAACTATGCGCTCCCCATTGGCAAGAAGTTGAATTTCTCGGCTTCTTTGAGGCTTCAGAACGAACACAACCGCTATGATGTGGATGGTAAGAAAGACGACGAGCTAAGCCACGATTATCATGTGCTTATCCCCAAATTATCAATGAGCTATGCTGACGACGGGTGGCAGCACTCGTTAGCATTTGCCACATACCGGTACAATCCGCCTTATTCGATCATGTCGTCCTCGGTGAACTACCGCAGCAAATACGAGTACGATACGGGCAACCCCTTCTTGCAACCCATGACTACGTATTATCTTTCGTGGACGACAGTATGGAAATGGATGACGGTGGAAGCCTATTACGCTTATATCAAAAACTCATTCCGCACCTTTCAAACGGCTTACGACGATGTGAGTCATCCCGGCGTCATCATCACAGACTACCGCAACACGCCAAAGACACAAAACTATGGGGTGACACTTAATACCTCGCCTACCTTAGGCATTTGGCATCTTAACTACACCGCTATGCTCTTTTTCTCAGATGCCGACTTGGCTCCCATGGGCATCACGCACTATTGGAATGGACTTTGTACGCAATTCAGACTTGACAACACGTTCACACTGCCCTATAACTGGACAGCGAACATCACTGCGAGCCTCACGCCTTATAACAAGTCTGAAGTAGCTATAACTAAGACGGTGGCCAGTGTAGACCTCCGTATTTCCAAACAGTGGCTAAAGAGTAAGAATATTCGACTCTCGCTTTATGCCAACGATATTTTCCACACCAATTACAAGGAGATGACGGCCTATGGAGGCATTAACGTCCGTACCCAGTTCAAAGAATACGACAGTACACATTGCGTGGGTATTGAGTTCACTTACAGTTTCAATACTGTACGCAGCCGTTACAAAGGCACTTCGGCCGGAAGCGAAGAGAAAAATAGGCTATGAGCAACTTCAATGTCTCTCTTATGATAAGTTATCATGAAAGAAAACGGAGTTCATTGGTTAGTATTTTCGTCGCAGATGGATGCCCTTAAAGGTTTAATCATGAAGAAGATACTCTTTTTATTATATATACTTCTGCTCGGAACTACGGTTGTCCGTGCTCAGCGTGTGAGCCGCGACTTCCGCAACGTGACGATGCCCACGGCTTTGCAGCAGCTCGGCGGCATGACCCGTCGTTACACCATCAACTTCATCTACAACGACTTAGAGGACTTTCGCGTGACGGCATCGGTCAAGGGCGAGACCATTCCCGATGCCATCCGCCACCTCATCGGCTTCTATCCCATCTCGATGACGATGGTGGGCGACAGCATCATCAACGTGGAGTGCTCGCAGAAGACAGTGTTGAGGTACAAAGGCCGCGTGGTCGACGACAAGGGGGAGCCCGCCGAGTATGCCAACGTGGTGCTGCTCTCTCCCACCGACTCCTCGTTTCTTGCCGGTGGCGTGAGCAACGAGAGTGGCTATTTCGTCATTCCCTGCAATGCCCGGCGTGTCATCGCCAAGGTGACCTACGTGGGCTACAAGTCTAAGCTGTGGACTGCCGCCTCGCCCGATCTCGGCACCATCCGTCTGCAGGCCGACCGATATACGCTGAAAGGCGTGACGGTGAAGACACAACGACCACAGTATCGTGCTGCAAAGGGTGGTATGACCATTGACGTGGAGCACTCGGTGCTGAGCAAGATGGGCACCGCCGTCGATGTACTCGGGCAGCTGCCGCGCGTCACGGCATCGGGCTCCGACATCAAGGTGTTTGCCAAGGGCACGCCGCTCATCTATATCAACAACAAGAAGGTGACTGACAACCGCGAACTGACGGAACTGAAGTCAGAGAACATCAAGAACGTGGATGTCATCACCGCCCCCGGCTCGCAGTATGATGCCACGGTAAAGAGCGTCATCCGCATCCGTACCCGTAAGCCAACGGGCGAGGGATGGAGCGTAAGGAATGATGCCAACGCAAAATACAACACGATGTGGGCAGGATATGACCAAGCTACCATTAAATACCGGATCAAAGGACTGGAGCTGTCGAATACCTCGTTTCTCTATAGCCAAGTGTTCAAAGAGAACATTGACGCGGGCTACACGCTCATGCCCAAGGACAATATCATCAACATCGACCAGCATTTCAACGACGCTTTCCGGCAGAACGTGCTGTCACAGACCTTCCGCCTGAGCTACGACTTCAATGCAAACAATTCCATCGGCGGCAGTTATTCGTTCTACAAGACCTTGTCAAACAACATGGATGCGAACAGTATCCAGACTGTCACGCGCAACAGTGCCTATGAGGGTTCCATCCTGCAGAGCCAGCGCCAGCACAGGGATGTGGGACCACGCAACGAGGCCAACCTCTATTATACGGGCAAGCTCGGCAACTGGAGCATCGACTTCAATGCCTCTTACCTCCACATGAAATATATGCTGAGCCAGCAGAGCACGGAGAACAGTACGGAATTAGGCAACCGCGACGTGGCGAGCAACGGTGGACAGCGCAGCGACCTGTGGGCCGGGAAGCTCGTCGTGACCTACCCGGTGGGGAAGGGCACGCTCTCCTTCGGCTCGGAATATACGCATACGAAGAGTGTGGGCTTTTAAGTCAACAACGAGAATTATGTGCCTGCCTCCAGCACCAAGCTCTGCGAGGCAAACATTGCGGGCTTCGCAGACATCTCTCTGCCTTTCGGCCACTATGAGCTCGACGCCGGACTGCGCTACGAGCATGTCACGACCGACTACTACAGCTTCGGCAAACGGGAGCAGGAGCCGAGCCGGCGCTATGGCAACATCTTTCCCAACCTCTCGCTGTCATGGGATAAGAACCTGTGGTCATGGCAGTTGTCTTACACCATGAAGACCTCCCGACCCGGATACAACAACCTGCGCAACTTCATGCAGTATGACAGCCGCTATCTCTATGAAGGCGGCAATCCCTACCTGCGTCCCGAATATACCCACAACGTGGAGTTGTCGTTCGAGCATAAATGGCTGAGTGCCTCGGTCGATTACGACTATGTCCACAAGCCTATGCTACATACCTTTGGCTTGTACGACAACCAGGAGATAGCCTATTTCTCGGTTCACAATATGGGGCACTATCAGATGCTGAGTGCCGCCGTGACGGCCTCACCGACATTCAGTTGGTATCAGCCCTCCTGGGAGATAGACTATTCCCAGTTGTTCTTCCGTGAGCCTACAAGTCTCTGCTCCCGCCATCCCTCGTTTACTTTCGAGCTTCGCAACAGCCTCGTCTTTCCTCATGGCTGGATGGTGGGCATCGACTTCTATGGCTACACCGACAGCTATAAACCGATGCGGCGGACAGCAGGTCTTGTGACCGTGTATGCACGGTTGCGCAAGTCGTTTTTCCAGGATCGTCTCGTCTTCCTCCTCCAAGCCTCGGACCTGACCAAGAGTAATCGCGAACGGTGGACGTATTATGGCACGGATGTCATCAGCCGAAAAGACGCCAACAATTTTACGCGCAACATCTCGCTCACTGTGACTTATAACTTCAATGCCACACGCAGTCGCTACAAGGGTACCGGTGCAGGAAACGAAGAGAAGAAGAGACTGTGAGGATGTCAAGCGGAGAATGACAAAAGGAAAATGACAAAAGGCCATGCCGCATAGCCAAGCACTGTGCGGCATAGCCTTACTTTGTTAATCATAACTAAAACTTTGGTTCTTTTCTGTCTTTTTATAAATCGTAATTGATAAATTCGCTATATTTGTGGAAAGTTTTAATTACGATTTATGGAGAAGCTGATAGAACGTCCGTATTATATCAATATGATTAGTCCTTTTATCGGGAAGAACGTAATCAAGGTGCTGACAGGTCAACGCCGGGTAGGGAAGAGCTGTATCCTCAAGCAATTGGCTAACAAGATAGCAGAGACAAACGCTGATGCCAATATCATATCTATCAATAAAGAATTGGAGAACTTCGCTTTTATCCATACTCATGACGATTTGAGCAAATACGTTGGGGAACAGCTGAAGTCTGGTGTAGCCAACTATCTTTTCATCGATGAGGTGCAGGATATAGAAGGTTTTGAGGTTACGCTTAGGAGTCTGCAAGCCTCAGAAGCTTGCGACATCTACATCACCGGCAGCAATGCCAAGATGTTTTCCAGCGAATTGTCAACCCATCTCTCTGGCCGCTATGTGGAGTTTCCTATCCACAGTCTCAGTTATGAAGAGTTCCTGGTGTTCCATCATTTGGAGCCTTCCAATCAATCGTTAAGAGACTATTTGCTCTATGGCGGAATGCCTTATCTTACCCATCTGCCCCTTGAGCGGGATATTGTCTTTGAGTATTTACAGAATGTTTATAACACCATACTTCTGAAAGATGTAGTTAAGCGTGAGGGCATCCGCAACGTTGATTTCTTGGAGACATTGGCATTATATACAGCCGACAATGTGGGAAACCTGTTCTCAGCAAACAATATCAGTAAATATCTTAAATCGCAGCATGTTAACACCTCGCCTACACAGGTTATTAACTACCTGCGAGCCATGCAGAATGCCTATTTGATACAGAAAGTACGCCGAGTGGACATCAATGGCCTTCGCATGTTTGAGATAGGGGATAAATACTACTTTGAGGATTTGGGACTGCGCAACTGCCGTTTGAGCTCTTCGGTCCAACAAGACATCAATAAGCTTATAGAGAATGCCATTTATCTGCATCTCTGTCAACAGCGTTTCAAGGTGTTTACGGGACAGATGTCTGATGGCAAGGAAGTGGACTTTGTCGGGCTTCACGACGACCAGCGTATCTATGTACAGGCTACCTATCTTATGGTAGACGAGGCCACTCGCAAGCGTGAGTTCGGTAACCTGAATGCTATCGGCGACAACTATCCCAAATATGTTGTCAGCCTGGACGAATGGACAAGCGGCAGCAACGTTGATGGCATACAGCATGTTCACCTTGGTGACTTTCTGCGGATGAAACTGGCGTAACACCGCAATGATGTTAAGCCTATTTAAGCCTTGGCGTTAAGGATGTATAAGTGGATAGACTTGGTAGTATTGTTTTTTCGGCCTAACTTTGCAGTGATATAAAAACTAAGAGAGATGGAAAGGAAAGTAATGATACTGATGCTCTGCATGGCAGCGACTGCTGCTTATGCGCAGACAGACGGAGCGGGCACAGCCACCAGCTCTGCCGACTCACTACGTATGGACAGCATCATCCACGCCCTGCCAGAGGTGATGGTCAAAGGCGAGCGCCCTATCGTGAAGGTGGCGGGCAGCAAGCTGACCTACGATATGCCGCAGCTGCTCAAGAAGGAAAGCGCCGACAATGTCTATGACGCGCTGAAGCTCATCCCCGGCGTGACTGACAACAACGGCTCGCTCACACTCGCAGGCAATGCCTTCAACGTGCTGATCAACGGCAAGCACTATCAGATGGATGCCGCTCAACTCAATGCCTTGCTGAAGAGTCTTCCCGCTAACAGATTGAAGCATGCTGAAGTGATGTACACCACACCAGCCCGCTACGAGGTACGTGGGGCGAGCATCAACCTCGACATCGCCTCTGATAGCTCGCAGCCTGACGGATGGCAGGGAGAACTCACGGAAGCCTGGAACCAAGAGCACGAGGCGATGTGGAGCGAAAAGGCAGGACTGATCTATCATAAAGGAAAACTCGACTTCAGCGTGAACTATCAACACAATCATGGCAAGACCTACGGAACAACGGACGAGACCTCGCTTCACCATCTCGATGATGGGACGCCACACGACATTGAGACGCACGAGACGCAGCGCAGCCGCGATCACGAGCATCTGTGGCGTATGGGATTTGACTATGCCTTTACCGACAATCATCGGCTGAGCCTGAGCTATACCGGTAACTACGACACGGAACACGCACGCGAAGACGTGACGGGTAACGTGATGGCAACCAATGCTTATCGGACGAGAAAGACCATGCACGACGTGATGCTCGACTACCAGTTGCCAACGGGCACTGAGGTCAACGTGGAATACACCTATTATAATACGCCCTCGACACAGCATCTTATCAGCACACTGCCCACGGGTGAGCTCCACTTCGATACTGACGAGCACCAACGCATCAACCGCTGGAAGTTCCATCTTGGACAAGAGCACAGCCTTGCGGGCGGATGGGGACTCAACTATGGCGTGCGTTATAATCTCACCAATGACCACAGTTGGCAGACATTTCTGCCTACGGGCAGCAACACCGCCGCCAGTCCCACCAATTCATACAGTCGCCAGAACGAGGACATCGTCAACATCTATGCCGGTACCAACGGCAAGATAGGAGAGAAACTCGACTTCGAGGTCTCGCTGGCTGCCGAATATTATCACTCGCCGGCCTGGCATCAGTGGAATGTCTATCCCACGCTCTCGCTGACCTACATGCCCAACAGCGGTCACATGCTCCTGCTTAACGTCAGCAGCGACAAGAAGTTCCCGGACTATTGGACACTGCAAAACTTCACGTCGTTCAGTAATGGCGGCTACAACGAAGTGGTGGGCAATCCGAGCCTCAAGCCTTCAAGCAACTATCAGACACAGTTGGTCTATGTGCTGCACAACAAATACCAGTTCGTGGCGTGGTTCAACTACACCGATGACTACTTCACGCAGACACCTTACCAGCGCCATGACCGGCTGACCGTGCAATACAAGTTTCTCAACTTCGACTATTCTCAGCAGTGGGGCTTGCAGGCTTCTGTGCCTCAGCGCTTCGGCAACTGGCTCGACAGCCGTCTTACCGTTCTCGGTGTGTGGATGAAGGAGAAGTGTTCTGCGTTTTACGACATCCCCTTCAACCGCGACATCGCTTGGGTGATGGCCAGCTTGCGCAACAACTTCACCCTTGTCCCCAACCATCTCTATCTCAACCTCGACGGCATGATACGCTCCAAGGCTCATCAGGCCATCTACGATCTGCCGGCCTCGGGCAATGTCGATGTGGGACTGAAATACATCTTCTGGAAGAAGCGTGCCACGCTTCATGTATTCTGCAACGACCTCTTTGAGACTTCCGTCATCGACCCTGTCATCCGTTACGGCAACCAGAATATGAAGATGGACTTCTCGTGCTATCGTCAGGTGGGCGTGTCGCTGGTCTATAGGTTCGGAGGATACAAGGACAAGGGCAAAGAGGTAGACACGGCGCGGTTCAAGCAGTGATGCTAAGCGGGAGGATGCTGCAAAGCGGGTGGATACTCATCATGGCCCGACAATGCTACATGCCCATATTCCCGACCGGACTCTCTTTTTTCTGCGAGTCGTTGAAGTCGTTGTTGATCTTCGAACTGTACTGTCCGAACTGCTTCTTTGTGTTTCCAAAGTTCCACTTCACTGACAGGGCTATGACCTGCAGAGGAAAGGAGACGTGGCTGAGGTTGCTGAAGTCCTTGCCCGCATTGTGCTGGTTGATGATCAGGTGGCTGCGGAGCGGGTTGGCATAGCGGGCCGAGAGCTCTAAGCGATCCTTGAAGAAAGAGCGGGTGAGCGAAGCATTGAAGAACTGCATGCCACTTTTGTAGCCCATGAGGTTATACTGGCGTGTTTGGGCGAAGACTCCGAACGAACTCTTGACTTTCCATGGCAGCTGCTGCTCCAATCCGACATAGGCTCTTCCCGACCATCCCCAGTTGTGATACCCGAGTTCCTTTGCCTTCCAGTCACCGTAAGACACGTTACCGTTGAGCATCAGCGTTGATGTTTTGGTGGCTGTCCAACGGACGAAGGCATCTACGTAGGTGTTTCGGCTCTTGCCGTTGTTGGCGTATGTGCTGTTGTATTTATTATCAGCGTCAACGAACTGGTAATTTTCTATCTCATTACCGATGTAGTCGTGGCTGAGGCTGACATTGAACATCAGTTTCGGAGAGAAGAAATTGTAGGCTAATGTCACGTTGTGCGACTTCACTACGGCGAGCGACGGGTTGCCATAGGTGAGTGCTGTAGGGTCTGTGCGGTCGGTGTAGGGGTTGAGCTGGCTGATGCCCGGTCGCGAGATGCGCATGGTATAGGTCAGACCGAGGTTGGACATCGGTGTGATGTTGTAGCCGATGCTTCCCGAAGGCACGAGGTTGCCATAGTCCTTATGGAAGTTGCGGTCGCTGTGCTCAGCATATTTCACGCTCTCGAAGGTATGCTCGTAGCGCAGGCCGAGGCGTGCGTTGTACTTCTCCTTGGTGAGCTTATACTGTGCATAGCCTGCCACGATGCTCTGCAAGTTGCGGTAGAGCATGCTGCCGGCGTCGTTGAGCACGTCGTTACCGTCAACGATTTCGTAGAGTCGGCTGTCGCTCTTGTTGCGTCGGCTGATGAACTTCGTGCCCGTCTCCAGCGTTTGTCCTTTGCCAAGGTCCAAGGTCAGGTCTGCCTGTCCGGTGTGGCTGGTGCCCCACGTACGTGAGTCGGAGAAGAGATCGGTAAGGGTGAGTCCCGTCACACCCGACACATTATTATATATAGTCCATGTACGGTTACGGGCCGGGTTGTAGTCGAAGAGATAGCTCAGCGTCAGCGACGAGGTATGGTCAGCGTTGAGCCACCGCTGATAGTCGGCACTGGCATTGGCACCCATAAAGCGGTTGCGTTGGTTGGAATTGTAGACATAGCTGAAGCCATTGCCGTAAGAGCCTCCCGAGAAGGAGTTGCGCGGTTGCATATTCTGGTTGGTGTAGCCGCCATTGACACCGGCACTGACGTTGATGGTGCTCAAAGAGTCGAGGGCGTAGCCTAAGGTGAAGTTGCCAAAAGAGAAGGGATGCTTCTGCTTGAACTCCACGTCTGTGGTCTGCAGCGACTCACCGAGAGAAGTCTGTTGCAGACGGGTATTGGTCACCTTGAGGTTGCCAAAGTCCTGCCAGGCAAACATGCCCATGGCGCTGTAGGTCAGCTTGCCATGCTGTCCGCCGATGTAGGCGTTGGCGCGCTCGCCCTTGTTGCTGAGGGAGAGCTCGACATTGCCGTTGTAGCAGTTGTTGCAGTCACTGTTGGGTTGTCCGTTCTGGTGCACCAGCTTGATGTCGAGCACGCCACTGGTGCCCTCGGCATCATATTTCGCTCCCGGTGAGGTGATGACGTCGATGCTCTTCACCATGGAGGCAGGCATCGACTTCGCGACTTGTGAGAAGTTGTTTTGGAACATCTGGTCGGGCTTGCCGTCGACATAGACCTTAAAGCTGGCAGATCCCTTCACGGTGACGTTGTCCTGTCCGTCAACGTTGACCATGGGCACTTTGCGGAGCATGTCGAGGAGCGTCATCGTCTTGGCGTCCGCATCCTGCTGTACGTTGTAGGTCATCTTGTCGGTCGTCATCCTGACGATGGGCTTCTGCGCCACCACCTCCACGCCTTGCAGGTCGAGGCTGTCGTGGATGGCTTGGAGTTTAAGGCTGTCGGTGGTGTTGACCGGAGCCTGGGCCAGAGCGGCGAGAGGGGAGAACGAAAGGAGAGTGATGGCAAGCGCCTGCCTGCCTTTGACATTGCTTTTCATTGTCTTGCTATTCTTTTTGGGTGGGACGCTGCAAAGCAGCGTCCCGCTAAACAGGGATTAACGCTTCCTTGACCTCTTCCCAGGAGATGTCAAGGAGCTTCATTTGGCGGGCAAACTCGGGGAGGACGGTCTTGAGAAACGTCTGGCGTCGTGTCTGCTTGATGTGTCGCTGCGCATCTTCTGCTACGAAATAGCCGAGGCCGCGCTTGTTGAAGATGATGCCTTCCTGAGCGAGCTGGTCGTAGGCCTTGACCGCTGTGTTGGCGTTGACGCCGAGGGTGGCGGCATATTCGCGCACGCTGGGTATGCGGTCGAAGGCCTTGTAGGTGCCAGCGAGAATCTCGTCGCTCAGGCGGTCGGCTATTTGCAGATAGATGGCTTTATCATTGTTGAATGCCATATAAACGTGTTTTGTGTTGCAACGGGGAACTACTTGCCTAATTTCAGTTTAGACGTGTCGATGTCGCCACTTCCCGATACGTTCTTTTCGAGCGACTGCAGTGTGCCGGAGAGATCGATGTCACCGCTTCCCGAGATGCTGATGTCTGCATGGCCGCAATGGTCGAAGTCGAGGCTGCCGTCACCACTGCCGGCGATGGAGAGCTTGGTCGTCTTCACCTTAGCGAGCTTACTCTTGATGTCGCCACTGCCGCTGATGCTGAACGAGGCGTTGCTGGCTTGGAGCGTGCCGGTCTCTATGTCGCCGCTTCCGGCAACGGAGTAGGTGAAGTTGCCAGAGAGCGTGACGTTTTTCAGGTCGCTGTCGCCGCTGCCTGCTGTGGACAGTGTCAGGTGCTGTCCCGTGAGGTCGCTTTCGGCATGGAAGTCACCACTGCCGGCGGTTGTGACAGCATCCAATGATGGCGCGCTGATCCACAGTTCGGCATCGTCTTCGTTGGTGTTGATGTGGAGAACGGTGACACCTTTCTGCTTACGTTCTTCCTTCTGTGTGATGACGAGCTCTCCATGGCTGGAGGTGATGGTATGGGTGGCGTACCAGCGTGGAGTGGCTTTCAGTACTACCTTGTAGGTGTTGGACTGCGTAAAGTGGATGTCACAGCTTGTGTAGTTCTTGATGCTTTGGAAGTCGCGGAGGTTGAGCACATAGGATTTCCGGGGCTGGTTGCTGTTGTCTACTTTCTCGATACGGCAAGCGGAAACAGAAAGAATGGCCATAAGGGCGATAAACATAAATGCTAACTTTTTCATGATGATATTTTTTTTAATGATTGAAAGATGCTGCTGAGCATCGTCTTACAAAACGAAATGGTTGCCTTTTATTTGTTGATCCATTGGTTGTTGATGACCTGCAGCCGGGTGTAGCGGCGGAAGGCGAACCAGTAGCAGAAGATGATGAGCGCGATGCTGACTACAAAGTAGAGGACTTTCCACCATACATCGTAAAGGATGATCGTGTAGCCACTGTTGAGGAATTCAGTGAGAAGGTTCGCTGCCAAAGCACCAAGCATGAGGAGCGCGATGCCGAGACCCATCCACGTAAGGACAGCCATCACGAGTGGATGCTTGTGGTAGATGCTGCCGAAAAGCAGGAAGCAGGCGTGCTGCGTGATGGCGCCTGTGAGAATCACGAGGAAGCCTTCTGCAGGGGATGGGTCGCCATTGAGATTGGAATAAAGATGGAAGTTGCCACTGCCGCCGTTGAGCCCATCCGAGAGTGCGCTGGTAGCCCACTGTGCCGCGTCGCTATTGATCATCATGCTCATGAGATATTGCAGCACGTCGCCGGCAAAGAAACCCACGATGGCGGCTAAGGGCATGGCAACCACGAGTACGAGGTAGCGGGCGATAAACTTCTCTTTGTTGGAGGCAGGGAGCATGAAGTTGTTGATGCGCTGTTGACGGCTTCGGAGGCTGGAGAAGATGAGCGCACCGCTGCAAAGCAGATAGGCGGACAGCGCTACGGAACAGAGGATGCCCATGGTGTAGGCACTGCTCGACGACGACTTGAAGACGAGCGTGAGGATCTGTGGGATGACAACCAGGCCGAAAAAGGTCAGGGCCATAGTAGCTATCTGACGCTTGCTGAGCAACAGCTCCCAACGGAGCACTTGCAGAAATCTATTCTTGTTCATAGTGTGATACTATATCTGTGGGATGTATATCGTGTAATATATAAAATAAGGAGTAAACGTCTGGAGCCTTGTATATAATAAGGTGTGGCGAAACTACTGGTGGCTGATTTTGCCGTTGATCGTGGCGTTGAAGAGCAGCTCGAGGTCCACCTGCGTCTCCTCTCCTCCGTCTCGTGGCATGATCACGGCGTTGCCCTGCAGGCTCGGCTCGGCGTAGAGCACGTTGTCATCCATTTCCTGCGGCGAGAGGTAGCGGAAGGCGTAGCGACGAGAGAGGTCGGCGATGGAACTGTTGAGCAGCACACGGCTCTGGTTGATGATGACCACGTGGTCGAGCAGACTCTCGATGTCGTGTACCTGATGGGTGGAGATGATGAGCGTACGGTCATCCTCCATGTAGTTGGCCACCACCTTGCGGAAGAGCGCTTTCGACGGGATGTCGAGGCCGTTGGTAGGCTCGTCCATCATCAGCAGGCGGGTACCCGTGGCAATGGCGAAGCTCATATACACCTTTTTCTTTTGTCCCATGGACAGCTCCTTGAGGTTGGGACGTGCCGGCATCTCGAAGTCGGCGAGGCATTTGGCCAGCAGGTCATCGCTGAAATGAGGATAGAAAGCGCGCATCATGTCGGCGAAGGCTTCAAAGCTCATGTCGGGCATGGCATATTCCTCCGGCACGATGAACACTTCTTGCAGCATCTCGGGAAGGCGCAACCGGCTCTCCATGCCATTGACCGTCACCGTACCACTGTCGGGTCGGAGCAGTCCGCTGATGAGATAGAGCAGGGTGGACTTGCCGGTGCCGTTCTTCCCCAGCAGTCCGTAAACCCGACCGGGGTTCAACTGCAAGGCGAAGTGGCTGAACACTTGGTGCTTGCTGCCCTGATAGTGAAAACAAAGGTCTCTTACATCAATCATATCGTTCTTACGTTTAATTGTTGCCCGTATTAGTGTATTACTTTAATAGTACACTGCAAAGATAATATGTTTCATTTGAGATAACCAAATATTTATATAAAAATATCGAGAAAATAAACTTTATTTAAAGTTTAAACTGTAGTTTTTATAGTTTTTTACAATAATCAAACAATGTTTTCCACTCTGAATGAAATGATTTACAAAATATTGCTGTCCGGTAAAACTTTTCATCTATCCTCACAACACGCTTGCCGTCGCTCATAAGGTGCCAAATCATGCGCTCTTTCGTCCCCTCCTCGGCCCGCATCAAGACCGGCTTCTCCAACCCGAACCTGTTCACGTGATAACCCTGCTTGCCGTGAGGCTTCACGGTGATCATGAAGCCGTCACCTCTCGGATAGACACGCAGCCGGATTCCCTTTTTCAACTTCGAGGCGTGGGCAATGCCGCTCGACATCAGCCGTTGACGGGCAATGGCGAGAATCTCGTTGCCCGTTTTTCTGTAGGCTCCCTTCAGCAACACTTTCAGATCGCGCTTATTAAAGCATTGGAGCAGCATACACCAACCACTCCACGGAGCTGGCCACCCCCGAGCCCTTCCGACCCGTGGGCTGCGGGGAGGAAGGAATGACCATCGAGACCGACATCCGCTCCCTCTTCGACGAGGCGCAGTCCATGGGCACCGAGTTCGAGGATGACATGCGCAAGCGCAAAAGCAAATAGAAATATTAAATCCTTCCTTGTAGTATAAATTATTGTACTAATCATTTGGTTAGTACAATAATTTGTATTATCTTTGCATTGTCAAACATAAAGAGTTAACAACATGAAGAAAGAAATCACAAACGAAGAGAACGACCTCATTGAGGCCATCAGATACTACAAAAGAGCTTACCCCAACGGGCAGAAAGAACTTCTCCAATATGCGGTAATGCTATTTGAAGAAATGATTTACGGTTAAAAAGAAGCCCTGCTCCAAGCGGGCAGGGCTTTCTTAAAGAGATATAAAGAAAGGGAAATGTATGGAGACAATGCAGACAACAAAGCAGCAGACAATGAAGCAGCGGATGGATGACATCCTGCTTGCCATATCATGGGGCAACCTTGCAAGGACTTACTTCACCAAGTCGGCATCGTGGTTCTACCACAAGATGGACGGGCGCGATGGCAACAATAAGCCCACTGAGTTCAACGCCGAGGAGCGTGCCCAGCTGAAGGGCGCGCTCACCGACCTGAGCGACCGCATTCGCCGTGCGGCTGATTCCATAGAGATTTAGGCCGGGGTTCGTTAACACTGCCTCGTTTGACAACAAGTCGTCCGTTGGCCTACGGACGCACAGCCCCGGAGATACACGCTCCGGGGCTTTTTCGTTTTAACAATCCCTCATGTATGCTCCGTTCCGTAGGCCGCTGTTGTGCAGCGGCTAAGCGTGTATCGGCCAAGCCCCTCTCTACCGCTCTTCTTCCCCTGCCTTCTCCATCTCCCTGCCCACCGTGTCATCGAGCAGCTTGGCGTAGGTGCTACGTGTGATGCGTGTCGAGGAGTGCCCCAATATCGTTCCCCTTATTACCCTAATTCCCAATCATTTACACGCCTCCAACCCCGTAACTTGCTGACTATAAACGCAAAAAGGAAGCCTTCATCAGACTTCCTTTTCGACTTAAAAGCGGAAGAAGAGGGCTCGGGAAATTATCCTATCTCTACGCATAACAAGTCGTTGGAAGTCAAACAGTTGGGCCTTTAATCGCGCCAGTAGTCTGTCTGTGGGGTAAACAATCGGTAACTGAAAACTATCATTTCGCATTACTTGCAGAGAACTTGCAGTAATGTGGCTAAAACGACAAGGAAGATAATCACATTAGCAGAGCAGCCCGTGTTTTTTCGTTTGGCTGGTTTACTGATGTATAACTTCTGCCCTAAATCTTTGACCTGCTCTTGATAGAGGCTGAGAGACTTGTTTGCATAGTGTTCAATTTGGTTCTTCAGCTCATCTTCGTCACGCGCCTTGATAACGGTGCAGAATCCGACGATTTTCAGTTTGCCCTCGTTCGTTACGAATGGCTTGACTCCAATCACACATGGGAGTACTTTGCCCTTTGCCCATGACTTGTACTCTTTGAGCTCATCCTTTGGGATAAAGCCCAAAAGTCGGTGGCTGCTATCCTCAATCCTCACGGCCTCTGGAAACTCTGTCTTGTCGTCGTTGTATCGACAATATCCCGTAGCGACCGCATATTTTCCCGTCTCATTTGGCGTGATGTGGAAATTAATGCCTGCAATCTTGGTCTGATAATTGTCCCACACTCCACCATCCAAGAACTCATCCTTGTCGGCAAAGTCGATGCCGTCAAATTGTACTGTAATATCCATGATGATTTATTTTATAATGGTTAAAATTGCCTCACAAGACCTATGGCAAGGCCGATACTGTTAATTTCACCTCCATCCAAGTCATACGCTGGGTACTGGCTCTTATTGTCGCTGACAATGCTCACGCAGCCCTCCTTGTCGCTTGGCAAGATACGCTTAACGATGCATCCCTGCCGAGTAGCAAGGACGTAAATTTTTTCCCACTGAAACCATAGTTTTGATGCCTCAACACGCTTAACGGCAAGAACATCGCCGCTCACTAATGTGGGCTGCATAGAGTCGCCCATTACGGTGATAAGGAAATCGGCAGACTCGAACCCCGGCACGGTAAAATGATCGCACTCATAATCCATCCATCGTCCATCAACACCACTAAGGGCACCAGCCATAAAGTTAACTGGAATGAGAGGAAGACCGGCCGATTGTTCCGCAGGTTTCTTGTCGTTAAGCATCGGACCTTCACCGGTGAGAAGCCACGATTGAGATAAATCCGGGAAAGCACAGAATATCTTCTGTAGTACTTTAGATGAAGGCGATGCCTTTAGATTGTTCACATACCCATTCGATATGTGAGCAGTCTCTTCGAACCTTTTTTGGCTAAGCCCTTTCTCCTTGATAAAGAGCATTAGACGATCTTTTACTGTTTCTTCCATATCAATTGTGTTTATAAACGTTAAACTTAGAAGATATTCGGCAAATCCTTTGTGAGAAGATTTTCTATCTTTGCAACGTGTTAAGAACAAGTTCCCAACTTGTTGCCACAAAGGTAGGCAAAATTACCGAACAACACAACTAAAATAATAAAAATTAAAGATATGCTGAAACACGAATTTTTGGAACTGACAAAGAAAACCGATGACCAGGTAAGTGACATCGACTATGCAAGAATAGAGGCTCTGTATAATGAGCTTGATGATATGAGCAAACAGGAGTTCTGCCGGTTGTACACTGACGACATCCCCAACCTCTTGTCTGTAGCGGCAAGGATTATCCAAGACCTAAGGTGGAGCATCGCTCAGCTGAAAGACGACAAAAAGAAGCTCACGCACAGACTCATCCAGAACTGCGACTATGAGGCTCTCAAGGGAGTCTATACCACCAGCGAGATCATTAAGTTGAAAATTGAAGAAGGCCACGCGCCGAATCTTACCAACGACGAGGTCGACTACATAAAGAGATACCTGAAATAACGTGTAGCCCTGCAAAGGGCTGACGCGTTCAAAAACCAACACATCGCGAACGGGTCTCCCCTCGGGGAGTTCGCAGACTGGCGCTCTGCACACGTTCTTTGACATATTGGGACAGACGAACAGGGAAAAGCCCTGATAGGGAAGCCTTGCGGTGAGGTGGAGAAACCGCATAGTGCGGACGCATAGAGCACCGGCAAGGCTTCCGAGATTCGTATGACGTAATGTGGCCGATGGCGGTGGCAAGCCCGCAGGGAGAACACAGAGCCAGTCAAACCGAATTAGTGAGAAATCAATTTGACAGCTTATGGAGAACGTAGAAATTTTAAGAGCCCCGAATTTGGGGAGGTGAGAACGCTCATGATGAACAATGAGCCGTGGTTCGTAGGAAAAGACGTGGCGGAGGCGCTGGGGTATGCCAAGCCAGAAAATGCACTTGCTGCTCACGTCGATGGCGAAGACAAAACCACTACCCTGATTCAGGGTACCGGTTCTAATTACAAAACGAACGCAACCGTCATCAACGAGTCTGGCCTTTATTCCCTTGTCCTCTCTTCCAAGCTTCCGACGGCGAAACAGTTCAAGCGGTGGGTGACGCACGAGGTGATACCGTCCATCCGCAAGCACGGCATGTATGCCAACCTTCACCTGCAAGCCGCCAAAGGCGTTGGCAAGCTGCTTGGCTTTACCGGCGTCTGTCTTGGCAATCTCGGCGTTCATGTTGCCTACGTTGTCAGTGATGGCCTGTGCGAGCGTAGTGGCTCTCGTATATTCATCGCCAGTCCTGATGAGTTGCTTCTGATGGTCGGTAAGAGTAATGCCTACCCGGGTTAGCGCACCCACGTTGCCCATCAACGCCTTGCCCATGAGATTGGCCACGCCAACAGCGTCCTCACTTGTAGCGTTCACACCCTTCTGTTGGGCAAGGAGATTGTTCATCGCAGGCAATAAAGTCTCAAGCGTGCTGCGTTGGC
>Ga0256405_10000833_pt1 | contig 94161 bp, 84 predicted proteins | sample RumenRJG_02DNA_FD_189096 | JGI IMG/M metagenome (GOLD analysis project Ga0256405, IMG submission 189096) | Bovine rumen microbial communities from Lethbridge, Alberta, Canada - RJG_02 | ecosystem: Host-associated > Mammals > Digestive system > Stomach > Rumen | place: Canada: Alberta...
CAAGACTCTTCGCAGACAGGGCTATGGCTATCCGGATGACGAATACTTCTTCCTGAAGCTATTTGACATGAGCCGACGGGACTATGTCCGGAACCCTAAATCCCACAAGTTTTGTGATTGAGCCATCTTTTTCACAATATTTACGGATGAATTTCTCGTATAAGTTATTATCTATAAAACGATTTGCAGTTGATAAATCAGGGTATAATACATTTTTTATCATGTAATTATCTATTACTGGTATGCCTTCCTTGCAGTAATAGCTGGGATTTTTGCCTCGATTATCAACTATATAATCTACAAGCTCTCTTAACTTACGCTGTTCCCACTCTCCGTCAAATCCCGGAAATCGGAGCTTCGGAACATTTCTTTTTTCTTCCATAGCGCTCCTCCTTAGAACGGGAAATCCAGTCCCAGTTCTTCGAATGATTTCTTCAGTTCAGAAGAAACCTCTCCTATCCGGGCATCGATGTCGCGAATGTTCTGAGTAACTGCAGCCAGGTCAACCTCTTCTTCCTTCTCAGAAGTATCCACATAACGCGGGATGTTGAGGTTGTAGCCGTTCGCAATGATCTCTTCCATCGTGGCTACATGGGCGTATTTGTCGACATCAACACGCTTTTCATAGGTATCGATGACCTTCTGGATGTTTTCCTCTGTCAGCTCATTCTGATTCTTTCCTGCCTTGTATTCCTTGCTGGCGTCAATGAACAGGATATTCCCAGAGTTACCATTGCGCTTGGTCTTCAGGACGAGTATTACAACGGGGATACTGGTTCCGTGGAACAGGTTCGCAGGAAGGCCTATGACGGCGTCCAGACGGTTCAAATCCTTGATTATATATTTCCGTATCTCTTCCTCGGCTCCACCTCTGAAAAGCACGCCATGGGGCAGTAAAACGGCTATACGGCCATCTGCTTCCTCCATGTGGTAGATCATGTGCTGCAGGAAGGCAAGATCCGCGTGGGACTTTGGAGCGAGCTTACCTACACCGGAGTATCTCGGATCATCCAGGAACTTGGAGTCTGCAGACCACTTCAGGGAGTACGGAGGATTTGCGACCTGTACCGTCAGCTTCAGCTCATCTCCATACATGTCGTTGACAAGGGTATCGCCCTTGTAGATGTCAAAGTTCTGGTAGTCCACGCCATGCATCAGCATATTCATGCGGGCCAGGTTGTAGGTGGTCGGGTTGTTTTCCTGGCCGTAGAAATGACCTACACGTCCTGTGGTCAGATGTTTCTGTACCTCAAGCAGCATGGAACCGGAACCGCAGGTACAGTCTCCAACCGTTTTCGCCTCATCTAAGCCTAAAGCGGCAAGCGTCGCACAGAGCCGGGCCGGCCCAGGTGCGGTGAAAAATTCACCGCCCTTCTTTCCTGCACCGGACTGGAATAAGCCAATCAGGATCATGTAAGCCGTTCCCAGCACGTCAAACTGCTGGTTCTGCAGGTCCATCTCAATTTCACCGATCTTTGCAATAACCTTGCCGATCTTCTCGGTACGTTCTGCAACAGTATCGCCCAGACGGGTATCCTGAAGACGCATATCGCTGAACAGGCCCGCAAATGCCTTCTCTGACTTGTGTCCTAAGGTAGAACCGGAAAGCTCATTGACGGCTCTCTCGTAATCCTCAATGGAGAACTTGTCAGCATCACCGTTCGGTTTTACAATACGGCGGTTCAGCTCACGGAAAAGGTTCTCGGGGCGGATGATATAACCCAGGTGCTCCAGGCTCCACTGCTCTACAATGGGCTTGAAATCAGCGTCTGTGAAGGCCTCCTCATAGGTCAGCCCGTCTTCCTTCAGGATTTCCGACATATACATCTCGGTGCGCTCGGACAGATAACGGTAAAAGATGGTTCCAAGGATATAGTTGCGGAACTCATTGGCGTCCATGCCTCCGCGCAAGTCATTGGCGATGGCCCAGAGCTGTGAGGAAAGGGCGTTTGCCTGCTGCTGCAGTACATTGCTGTCGATAGCCATAATTATTCTCCTTCTGCTTTGTACTTCTTATATGTCTGACTGATAAAATCTTTGATCTCGTTGGTAAGTTTTGTTATCTTCAGCAGTCCCAGACGGTACTGTTTCAGTCTGGTCCGGATTTCTTCATCGGTGATGCTGCCGTGGAAGATATATACAGTCATGATATCGTTCAGGACTGTGTAATCAATGTTGTGCTCATAGGCAAAGGATTCCAGTTCTGCTTTCTCACGGTCCTTTGTGAATTCATCGAACGCTTCCATGATGTCCGCTTCTTCCGGGATGTCGTAAAACCGGGTACGGATGAACTCGATCATGATGTCCTTCTTCGCCCGCAGCGACTCATTGTCTGAACGTTCGATTTCCCGGAGGATCAGGTCGAGATCTGCCTCCCGCTGTTCTGTTGTGGAGTGCTGTTTCTGTACATTCTTGAGAAGGTTCAGGATATATACGACGTTGATACGGTCAGTGCGTACCAGTTCTATGTCAAAGTCCACATCCACAGGAACCGGAACCTTCGAATTCGGATCAGGTAACTGGTCTCTGTAATAGAGATACCATGACTTATAGCCTTCGTACTCATCCTCATCCATGACTACAGCAAGATCTGCCCAGTCAAACTTGGAGAAGGTTTTGAGGGTTGCAAGGGTCCCTACCATCGTACGGAAAGCAATGATAAACATCCGGATCTCGTCTTCATTGTTAAGCTGTCCGGCATCATCTACAGTCGGCACTACCTTTTTGAGTACCGGCTCCTGGTTGATCCACTTCTGAACATAATATTCATAGTTCTCCAGCAGGTACTCGTTGGGATCCCCATCTCCTGAAAACAGCCTGAGTGCGTCATCCTGCCATTTCTTGATGTTCCGGTAGGATACGATCTGGCCGAACTGCTTTGTGACCTTGTCCACACGGTTTGTACGGCTGTATGCCTGCACCAGTGTATGCCAGATAAGGTTCTTATCCAGATACAGGGTATTCAGCGGTTTTGCGTCAAATCCGGTCAGCATCATGTTGACGACCAGCAGGATATCCACCTGCGGCAGGTCCTTCTGCTTCATGCGCTTCGTAATATCCTTCCGGTAGGCATCGAAGGTATCCACGTCATAAGACGTCCCGAACTGTTCGTTATAATCCTTGATGCAGCGGCTGAGAAGCTCGATGGAGTGCTCATCCTTCTTGCCGTCCATGTCTTCATTGGCACCAAAGCTGAAGATGGCCGCGATTTTATACCGGTCCGCCTCATCTCTCGCCGCATTCAGTTCTTTAAAGACATCATAGTACTGCCCCAGCGTCTTGATGGAGTCCACAGCAAACAGAGCCGTGTAAATATCCTGCCCCTGCGGATGTACATGCTGTTCATGATGCTCGAAGATGTGCTCTGCCACCTTGTGGATACGCTCATCGGCATGGTACAGGTTATCGATATCAATCTGATGCCTCTTGCAGTATTCCGGGTCATCCAGTTGCTCCGGGTCGATACCCTTTACAGCGATGTTATGGGCAAACACGGTACGCTGATACTCTACCGAAAACCGGAGAACGTTGCCGTCTGCAATAGCATCCTTGATCATGTACCGGTGCAGGCAGGCATCTCTCTTTGTTCCATCCGGCTTTAATCCGGCATTGAAGACGTCCGCAGTTGTTCTGCCGTCTGAGCCCTTATTTGCCTCGAAAATCGGCGTTCCTGTGAAGCCAATGTAGTTGGCGTTCGCAAAGTGCTTCTCGATATCCGCGTGCATCTTTCCAAACTGAGAACGATGGCACTCATCAATGATAAACACAACCTTCTTCTCATGGTATGCGTCCATCAGCTTCTCATACCGCTTGGACTTTACCGCATTGGCCATTTTCTGAATGGTTGTTACAATCAGCTTCCGGTCTGTGTCCTGCAGCTGCTTCACCAGTACATGGGTGCTGTCGGAGTTATCTACACAGTCCTTTTCAAAGGAGTTATACTCATCAACCGTCTGATCATCCAGGTCCTTCCGGTCAATCAGGAATATAACCTTATCAATTCTTGGCTCATCCCGAAGCAGCTGCGCCAGTTTGAACGAAGTCAACGTCTTCCCGGATCCGGTGCATGCAAAGACATATCCGTTCTGGTTTGCCTCCAGAATACGCTTTTTTGCCGCCTTTACAGCATAGATCTGGTACGGACGCATCACCATCAGGATGTTTTCCGTGGATTTGATGACCATGAACTTGTCAATCATCTCTGTGATGGCAGCTTTCCGGAAGAACTCCCCGGTGAATTCGTCCAGCGTATTGATTCTCTTGTTCTTGGAATCCGTCCAGAAAAAGACCAGGCTCTTCAGGATCGGGTTATACATGCCGTTTTCCATCTCATTCTCATTGCAGAAATACTTTGTCTGCACGGAATTCGATACGACAAACAGCTGCAGATACCGGAACAGCCCCTTAAAGGAAAACTTCCTGTAACGGTTTATCTGATTGATGGCCTCGTTAATCTCAACGCCCGGACGCTTCAGCTCAATCTGCACCACCGGCAGGCCATTGATAAGCACCGTCACATCGTACCGGTTCTTATAGCACACATCATCCTTATGCGCCGGATCCATTGTGATCTGGTGGGATACCTGATAGATGTTCCGGTCGGTATCATGGGAAAAGAAGTCCAGGTACACCGTCTTTCCATCATCCAATGTCAGCACGTACTTATCTCGCAACTTTTTCGCAGACTCGTACACGCTGTTATTCTCCATATATATGAGCACGCGCTCGAATTCACTGTCGCTGAAATCCGCTGTTCCCTTCACTTCCATCAGCTTTTTTGCATTGAATTTTGCCAGCTGGGTGCGGAAGTTGTCCAGAACGCCGTCATAGTTCTTCAGATCGACATATTCATAGCCGATACTCTCCAGCCGCTCTATGAACTTATTCTCTACGTCATACTCGGATACTGCTCTCGCCATGGCATAGGTCTCCTTTGTAATTGATAGTTATATTGTATCAAAATAAGAATTACGAATCAATACGTTTCATTTCAATTCAATACCATTCCATACAAAATCCCCAGCCAGATTTGGCTGGGGATAGAGTGATTTAGAACCAGATTTCATCTTCACAGAGTATCCTGAAGTTTCTCCAGACAAGGTCCATATCTATCGCTCGATTAGGAGAATAGACGACTTTATAAGAGATATTGGTTACTGCATGGTAATTGTTGAAGATTGTAGTAACATCAGTCAGTCTGCCTAGCTCATCGTAGGTATTCGTGATAGAACTCTTCGTCCCTCCATCTTCAGTGACCCTGTTGTGGGACTTGTCATGCTTTAAAGAGCTATAATAAACTTTGCCCTTGTCACTGACATAGCCGACAATATTGCCTGTCTCTTTATCATGGATGTGTCCGAATTTACTCGTATCGGACATTTTCACGAGAATTTCATTCGTATCATAATTATAATCGATGGTCTTTGAATTATAAAATCCACTTATCAGCTGGTGTTCATCGTCAAACACGGCTTCGTATGTCTTCACCCCACTGTTTGTCGCATATTCGTGTTTTGCTCCAATCATATACCCATCAGTATCGTATTCAAAAGTGTATATTTGATCAGTGAAATCGGAATTGGCTCTATTGACAAGCTTCACAGGCAGATAATAATAGTCAGCCAGATACTCATCCGCGTTTTTGAAACCCTTAAGACCGGCGAGAACTTGAAGAGCTTCGTCTGGACGGCCACTGTCGAGTAAGCTGACGGCGTGTTCAAGCTCTTTTTCCTTCTCCAGTTCCTTCAGCTTTGCTTCAACACTCTTGACTCTTTCTTCCGAGTCTTGAAAGCTGCCAAGCGCTTGAAAAATCCCCAATGCACCCTGCAAATCATTCTCCGACTCAAGCCGATCCGCAAGTTCATATTGCTTTTGCCTTACCTCTGTAATTTTCTGTGGACTATCCTTATAGTTTCCAAGTTCTGTAAACAGGGTCAGAGCCTCTTCGTACTCATCCGTTTCGAGCATAAACACAGCCTTCTGATAGTTGCACTCCGGGAGCATTTCACTACTGTTTTCATAATCACCCAGTGCCGTAAATGCGGCAATTGCCTCATCATATCTTCCTTCTTCCAACATAGTCTGTGCCGAACTATAACGAACGTTCTTTATAACCCGTTGCCCCACAAACACGCCCAACACGGCCACCGCCAATACAGCGGCGATAATAATGGCTATTTTTACGTTCTTTTTCTTCGCCGCTTCTTTGTCAAGGATCTTCTGCTCTTTCTCTGCCTGTAAAACGTCTTCATAACGACGCTGCAAATTTACAGCTTTTTCTTTGGCATCTCTGTAGTCAGAGATATTATTAAAGATATCTGCAGCTTCTTTCAACTCTTTTGAAGTGGTTCCCTTCGAGAGAGTTTCTGCCTTTTCGTACAGTACATCATCAGTATCCGGATAGTTATGATTAAGGATACGGCCCAACAATGTCACAATTTCCACACATTTGGACATGGGGAGCTTTTTCATGTCTACGGCCTGGGATGCCATGGCAGTTTTTTCTGCAAAACTCTTGCCCGAAGCCATTATCGCCTTGAGAGTATTTGATGCTAACGCTGCACCTGAGGGATCGTAGCAATCGATACTTCCGCGGGGGGCCAATAGTTTAAAAGCAGAATCCCTCTTAAATGCCTGTTGTACAGACTCAGGGATCAAAACTTCATTAACGTTCATTTTATTCTCGCCGATTACCGCGACAACATCTCCCTTGCCTGTCTTAGTTACGCCTTCCGTATAATAGGCGTCGGTCTGATGGAATCCTCCCATCGAGATACCACCACTGGAAGCACCGGTATAAACCGTCTTGGAAGGATGATATTTATAGGTCAGTACACCGCCTTGGGCTGAAGAGATGGAAACGCCTTCCACTTTATCGTGACTGTTCTCAAAGATGGCGTAGAGACTGCCGTCTGGGCGGCGAAATACCTTTGCCTTCGGAGACGAATCAAAAACCAGAGTTAGGATATGCTCGCCATTAACGGCAAGCCGTTCTTTTTCCATTACCTGCTTCCTGTCCTCAGCTTCCCGCAGCTGCATTTCCCGCTCATAGACAGTTTTTGCTTCGCTAAATAACTTTTCGATATTCCCGTATCTCAATCCGAGATCCGAAGCAATCACCTTTGCTTTCAGGCTTTGTGTTCCGTCTTGCATGTTAAGATATCCCTTGTTGAGACACTCCTCATAAAACGTGAACATTTTTTGTTCTTTAGCTGTCATGTACTGTTCCTCCGTTGGTAGTCTATGTTGTTGCTTTTCCAATTATTAAATGAGCATTCAGTGAATTCTTCTCTGTATTACCACTCTATTATTTTCATCTTGTTTTCAACGCTATTTAATTCTGTATAATATCTCTATACCATATTTCTGCATATAATTCTATCATTGTACAAACAAAAGTTGGGGCAGACCCTGCGGCCTGCCCCGTTAGAAAGGAGAAATGTATCGAAAAGCTACTTATTTTCTGTTCAGTACTTTGCCAATAATGTCAGCAAAGGTATGCATGTCACCCATGCGGTCATTCAGCGCTTCATCCAAAGATTTTCTTCCGTAGACGCGCTTTACGTCCTCATCTTCCCAAACGTCGCCCATTTCTTCCATCCGTCTGATGAATTCTGCTCGCTCCTGTTTATTCATTACACGTCCCCTCCGTTTCGGATTCTTCTTTAGTCTCTCTCATAGCACGAAGGGTATCTTCTACTTTCCTGACAAACATCAGATTTCGTTTGTTGAACTCATCAGGAACACCCTTCTCAGAAGTGACCAGCTTCCCGGTCTTTTTATTGAAGACAAACTGCTCAGACCATCTATTATCATTCCCTTTGTTTTTAAATTCTACACAACATATATACCCATCCGGGCCCTCTCCATTTATAGAGTACGCTTCTGCATGTATTACATCACGGTACTTATTACATACATCTCTTACCGCATCAGAAAACATATCAAGTGTGATATCAGTGAGGTTCTCGCTGTTCTGGATTATTTGTTCTTTCGCTTCTTCAATCTCTACTTCAATTGTCTCCCTTTGACTATCGAGCCTGTTTTTCAGCTTATGATAACACCACCTTGCTCCTTCCCAGACACCAATAGCAATTATAGCAACTATCACACCTTTCCACGGCTCTGTTTCCTTCTCATCTAAGACACCGCGTTCATAATTCTTCTGAGCATAGTCATTCAAATAGTTATCTACACCACCGTGCTGGGCTGCTGTATGCGAAAACTTCGAATAAGGTTCAATATTCTCGTAATTAGCCATTGATTTCCCTCCTTGCTTTATCTAGAAGTGCCTCGAATTTCTCTTTTGTGTAATGGTATGCACCAAATTCTTCAAGCGCGTTTTGTATAAAACTTCTGGATTTGCTGCCACAGCAGTTCTCTATCATCTCAGCATAGGTCTCATTGGATAATAGCTCATCCGTATATATCACAATCCGTGCTAACAATTCTTCTGATGGAGTTTCATTTATCTCCTTTTGCTCTATATCCATCAGAATCGGCATTACTTCCATAAAGTAGTTGCAGTAATCTGTTACACATACAAGTACCTTTTCAGAACCCGCATCCTCGTTATTCAAACAACCGACTGCGATTAGCAGTGCCACAAGCGTCATTAAAGGAGTGAGCCGCTCTCTATACTCTTCTGGAATATCTCCCAATAGGGAAACACCGTCTTTTAGAGCAGATACATAAGGTTTGCCGTTATTTAGTTTTGAAAAATCTGCACGTGTTAGTGAGTCCATAACATTATCAGGGAATGCGGCCACACTTTTAAATGCTTTAGCAGCCTGAATCATCCCATCAATGCGCTTCTTCTTCTCTTCCAGTTTCTGAATGGCTGTATCCAAGCTTGCAGCGTACTCATTCCACGGCAAATTCAAAATGCCTTTAATTTCTTCCCTTGTATACCCTATTTCGGCAAACGTCAGTATCATATTCAACTTATTAATTGCAGCGTCATCATATAACCAATAACCTGCGCTTGTTTTAGCTGTCGGAAGCAATAGTTTCTTTTTCTCATATCCTCGCAAGGTTTTTTTCGTGATCCCATAGATTTCACATACTTCTCTGGCAGTTTTCATGTTGACCACCTCCTTATGACTGGAGTATAAAACCGTGCCCCTGGGTCACGTCAATACCATCTTTTAAAATTCTTGTATTATTTTTCGAGGAGAAAAATAGACTATTATTTTGAAATTATTTTAGGCATAGAAATACCCCATCCAGTATGTACTCCGGATGGGGCGAGACGAGGTAACTATGAAACGATTCAAATGCAAGTATATTATAGCACATTTCAGTTACATATACAATGTTTATAACTGTATTTGATTATATTCTTAACAAAAATACCCCACCCCGGATTACCGAGGTGGGGGTGACCAAGAAGACTTCTCTCCTACGGTTCTGCTAAGTCATTAGTTGCCGCTGCTCGCTTTCTTCGGAACGATATTTACAACACCGTTCGTATGCGAAAGCTCTTCCCACTGCGTAAAGTCATTGGTGAACTTCACTGTTGCATTGCCATCCGACAGGTTAACCGTTCCGGTCATCTTTGCAGTGTTGACGGTTACAGCGCCCGCCACGCCTGCTACACTGACCGGATAGTAACGGGAAGTGTTAACCTCTTCTACCGTGTAGGTTCCTACCGGTACGGTGATTTCAAACTCTGTTGCCGGGTATTTGATGGTCTGTACCCACTCGCGGTGTGTGCCATCGTGCGCAGTGCCGGAAATCCGGAATACAGATACTGCATCACCATACTGCGAATACGTCTTGTTGAACTGTTTCTGTACTTTTATTTTGGCGTCGGCTACAGTGTTGGTGTAGATAACCTCACGGTCTTCCGCCATGTTGCCGGCTGCTGTAGCGCCGGACACTGCCGTACCGGCGTTGTCAATGGTCGCCCGGTACTTCGGATTGTCCGTCTCGACAATACCGTAAATCGTGTCCGTCGGCAGAGACAGGATTGTGTAGTATTCTCCCTTGCCAAGGGTTACGGTCAGCTTGTTGTCGGTCAGGGTGGCCGTTCCGGCAGCGCCGTTATTGATAACATTCAGAGTCGCCGGCAGGGTTCCTGTAAGCGTTATGGTGAATGTGAACCGGTCTGTAGTTTCATTGCTGGTGAGCTTTCGGATAGTCAGGTCCGTCTTCTTGGTACTGATAAGCGTTACCGTGACATCCTCATTCTCGTTGACCGTTTCCACGGCTGTTGTAATATCCTTTTCCTTCACATTATTGGCGTCTGCCGCACGGACGATATGTCCGTTGTTGTTGGCATCTTCCACAGTGTAGGACGAAATCAGGTGGTTCTTTTGCTCTGTAATCTCATAGGTAGCACCAACCGGCAGGGCGTAGATTTCAATCGGCTCGCCTTCCTTGATGCTGGTGTCTTTTTCAATTACGCCATCACCGTCAGCTACCAGACGTCCAATGGAGGTATCCGCTCTCTCACCGGGCTGCAGGTTGCGGATTACGATGGTAATCGGGTAATACGCCGCCTTGTCGGCTACACTGCCGTAAACAATCTTGCGGATGTGGAGCGGCAGCATCTTATTCAGTGTGTTGGTAAAGGTCACCTTAACCTGTTCGCCGGTATTGGCGATTTCAATCTCTGTGGACAGTTCCTCGTTCCGTGTAGTGTTTTCCTTATCGGTCATCACTACAGAACCAAGGTCTGCGGCATCCGTCACATGGAAAGCAGAAACATAGTCGCCTGCATCCTCCGTGAACTGGTATTTCGCACCGTCCGGGATATCGGAGAAAGTAATCTCCGCATCTTTAGCAAGTGTGAATTCCACAACTGCCGTGCCGTCGTCTGCCGCAGTAAAGGTGCTTCCTGTATAAGTGTACTGTTTTCTCTTTTCGAGGCCTTCAAACCATGCAGTGAAGTGGTACTCCCCTGCGGTCTCAAACCGGCCCGCAATCTCCTTCCGCACCGTGATATCTACCGGAGGCTCCGGTTCCACGATGGTCGGGATATAAGTGTTAGTAAAGGCCACTTCCGTTTCGGTATCTGCTGCAATAGTACCTGTTTCATTGGTACTGGTCACAGAGAATCTCTCATCTGGGACTTCCGTTACGGTATATGCCGTATTTTCCGGAATGCCGGTAATTACCTTCTCCTCGCCATCGCCAAGTGTTACGCGGCCCTTACCGTTGGTAAAGATAACGCCGTCGTAAATCTTTGTGCCGGTCATGCCTGCAAAGGTGATGTCGAAGATAAACTTCTCGTCAGTGGTCAGGCCGGAAACTTCCTTAGACAGTTTAATAGACCCCGTCTTAACGTCATCCGCGGTATTGGTAATTACAGCAGACTTCACGCCGTTCTTACCGTCTACGATCTCGAAACCAGTTATGACAGGTGATGTATAACCGGCAATCGGCTTCTCTGTCAGGTAGTACTTCAGGTTGTCATCAAACACCTTGAAGGTATAGGTCCAGGTGTCACCATCCGTTCCTTCCCACTCATCATCTTCGGAGTAATATTCATAGTTGCCATCGCCAAGGTCTTTGTACAGAAGATAATCCGTCCTCTTCCACACACCGCCAAGCTGCGGAGTTGTTGTGTCAGAGAATGTCATGATCTGGGCAGTAGTATATTCCGTCTCATCATGTGTTTTGGCGCCGTTAATATCTTTTACGTGATGCCAGGGAGCGATGGTGGAGAGGTCTGCTCCTGTTTTTGTGAAAAACTTCTCCGGGAAGGAGAGTTTCTGAAGATTGCTGCAGTCTTCAAACATGTCGCTCATGCTCGTCACCTTACTTGTGTCGAACCCACTTACATCCAGGCTGGTGAGGCCACTGCAGTCTCGGAACATGTAATCCATGTTCGTCACCTTACTTGTGTCGAACCCGCTCACATCCAGGTTGGTGAGGCGGCGGCATTCGTAGAACATGCGGTCCATACTCGTTACATTACTAGTGTCAAAGTTGCTCACATCCAGACTTGTGAGACCAGTGCAGCCCTTGAACATATAGCCCATACTCGTCACATTGCTGGTGTCAAACCCACTTACATCCAGGCTTGTGAGGGCGCTGCAGTTTTGGAACATGCTGTTCATATTCGTCACATTACTGGTATCAAAGCCACTCACATCCAGGCTGGTGAGGGCATTGCAGTTTTGGAACATGCAGTATATAGTCGTCACATTACTGGTATCAAAGCCACTCACATCCAGGCTGGTGAGAGCTTTGCAGTTGGAGAACATGTAGCTCATATCCGGCACCTTGCTGGTGTCAAAGCTGCTCGCATCCAGGCTGGCGAGGGCGTTGCAGCCGGAGAACATGTAGCTCATAGTCGTCACATTACTGGTATCAAACCCACTCACATCCAGGCTGGTGAGGGCGCTGCAGCCGGAGAACATGCTGCCCATAGTCGTCACATTACTGGTATCAAACCCACTTACATCCAGGCTGGCGAGGGCGTTGCAGTCTCGGAACATGTTGCTCATACCCGTTACATTACTGGTATCAAACCCGCTCACATCCAGGCTGGTGATGGCTTTGCAGCCGTTGAACATGTAGCCCATACCCGTCACATTGCTGGTATCAAACCCGCTCACATTCAGACTGGTGAGGGCGCTGCAGCTGGAGAACATGCTTCCCATATCCGTTACCTTACTGGTGTCAAACCCGCTTACATCCAGTCTGGTGAGACCTTTGCAGTTGGAAAACATGGCGCTCATATTCGTCACATTGCTGGTATCAAACCCGCTTACATCCAGACTGGTGAGGGCGCTGCAGTTGTTGAACATGCTGCCCATAGTCGTCACATTACTGGTGTCAAAACCACTCACATCCAAGCTGGTGAGGGCTTTGCAGCCGGAGAATAGCTTTTCCATACTCGTCACTTTACTGGTATCGAAATGGCTAAGATCAAGACTAGAAAGGCTAGTGCAATCGCGGAACATTTCTTGCATTTTCTCCACTTTACTAGTATCAAAATGCGACACGTCCAGGTTAGTGAGGCTGCTGCAGTTGTAGAACATGTTGCTCATAGTTGTTACATTGCTGGTATCAAACCCACTCACGTCTATATTAGTGAACGTTTTGCAGTCGCTAAACATTCTTCCCATATCCGTGACTTTACTGGTATTAAATCCTGATACGTCGATATTGCCAAGCGCATAACATTGGAAAAACATACCATTCATATTTGTTACATTAGTGGTATCAAAACCGCTCACATCCACAGCAGTGAGCTCTAAACAGGAACCAAACATACTCCCCATATTTGTCACGTTACTTGTATTGATACCTTCCACGTTAATGGTTTTGATAGCGAAGCAGTTGGCAAACATGCCGTTCATATATATCACATTATTGGTGTTAAATCCGCTTATGTCCATACTAGTAAGGTTTTTGCATTCTCTGAACATATCCTGCATAGTTGTCACGTTACTGGTGTCAAATCCACTCACATCTAGGTTAGTGAGCTTGTTGCAACCGTAAAACATGGAGAACATGTTCGTTACATTGCTTGTGTCAAACCCCGCTGAATTAAAGCTGGTAAGTTTTGAACAGCTTCGGAACAACTCCGATGAATCCTCTGGTAGCGCTACCATTACGCCATCAGCACACTTAATACTGACGACTTTAGTTCTTAATCCCGTCGGCCAGGTTTTTGTTATCTCTCCGCTTCCTGTGAACGTCAGGTTGTTGTCATCATCCAGTTCGTACGTCGCTGTTCCCCAGGTTCCGGTTTCTGCCGCATACACGGTCATCGGCGGGAAGAAGAAATCAACTACCTTTACAAGAAGGCTGTCTTCTGAAAAGGCTTCTGCCACCTGCACCGGGGCCATCTTCTCCACAATGCCATCTTCCACTCTCGCACCGGTATTCGGGGCGGCCTTGTAGGTCAGGTAGCCACCATCGCCGTAGTGGGCGTTGGTCTTGTCGATAACACCGGCGTTGAAGTTCGGGAGGGAGGTGCAGTCGGAAAACATGTTCCCACTGCTCGTTACCTTATCCGTATTCCACAGGTTGGAAACATAGATAGTGGTGAGTTTTGAGCAACTGCTAAACATTTGATACATAGTCGTCACATTTCTGGTATCAAAATTGCTTACATCCAGACTGGTTAGTTTCGTGCATCCGGAGAACATACTTCCCATATTCGTCACATTGCTGGTGTCAAAGCCGCTCACATCAAGATTGGTGAGGTCTTTGCAACCGAAGAACATGCTGCTCATACTTGTCACATTACTGGTGTCAAAACTACTCACATCCAGGCTGGTGAGGCCGTTGCAGCCGTCGAACATGCTAGCCATATTTGTCACATTACTGGTATTAAATCCACACACATCCAGGCTGGTGAGACTGCTGCAGTTGAAGAACATTTCTTCCATACTCTTTACCTTATTGGTATCAAAGTTTGAAATATTCAAGTTTTTAAGATTGCGGCAAGTGTGAAACATAGTTCTCATGCTAGTTACATTACCAGTATTAAATGTAGACAAATCAAGAGTTTTTAAACCGGTACATCCAGCAAACATTCCGCCCATGTCTGTTACGTTTTCTGTGTTAAAATTTGACACATCAACATTGGTAAGTTTATAGCACTGGAAGAACATTTCGCACATATCAGTCACATTGTCTGTCTTAAAGTTTGATACATCGAAAACTGCTCTATTACATCCCTTAAACATTTGGCGCATGGACTTCACGTTTTCAGTGTCAAAACCAGTTACATCAATATTGGTAAGCTTGCTGCAGTTTTCAAACATACCGCTCATAGTCGTTACTTTACTGGTATTAAATCCACTTACATCAACGTTAGCGAGAGATGTGCAGTCCATAAACATACCGTTCATATTCGTTACATTCTCGGTGTTAAACCCGCTCACATCCAGACTGGCAAGGGCTTTGCACCCACGAAACATCGCGTTCAAACTCGTCACCTTACTGGTATCAAATCCGGTTACATCCAGGCTGGTGAGACCTTTGCAGTCGTAGAACATGGCACCCATAGTCGTCACATTACTGGTATCAAATCCGGTCACATCCAGGGTTGTGAGACCGCTGCAGCCGGAGAACATGCTGCCCATACTCGTCACCTTGCTGGTGTTAAATCCACTCACATCCAGGCCGGTGAGGCCGCTGCAGGCGGAGAACATGTTGTATATAGTCGTCACATTACTGGTGTCAAAATTGCTCACATCCAGGCTGGTGAGTTCGTAGCAACCCTCAAACATGTAGCCCATATTCGTTACTTTACTGGTATCAAACCCACTCACATCCAGACTGGTAAGTTTGTAGCATTCGTTGAACATATGATTCATGTTCGTCACATTGCTGGTGTCAAACCCGCTCAAATCAAGGGTTGTGAGGCTTTTGCAGCCACGGAACATGTAGCTCATATCCGTCACATTACTGGTGTCAAAACCGTTCAAATCCAAGTTGGTGAGACCATAGCAGTAACAGAACATGCAAATCGAATCCTCATTCATGTACACCTTCAATGAATCAGAATACCAATATATGGTCCCGTTATCAAACCATGCATAAACAGGCATTTCGCTGTCTGCTGCGGAAATGATGTTATCTGCATTAAAGCTGCTGGTGTCAACATCGCCATCATATGGAAGAAACGCTGTGATATTATTATCTGTTGTGTTGGTGGTTGTCGCGTTTGTCCCTGCCAGCTTTTTGATCTTTACATTAAAATCTGAACCTTTTAACAAAGTTGCCGTTGCTTCTTTCCACCCAGCATACAACGTTTTATCGCCGTCCATGACGATGCCGGTTCCATCAGAAGATACAAGGTTTTCGCATTCCGGTTCCGCATACCAGCCAGTGAATTTGAATCCCTTCCGTTTCGGTTCCTCGTAGGTGCCAGATACTATAACGGGTTCTGTAACCTCTGTTTTCATGGAAGGGATAATCACTGCATAGTAACCGTAGCCATCTCCCACACCCCCGCTATCGGAGCGGAAGCTGAAGGTCACGGTGTCGCCTTCCACCTTAAAGGTTTTGGTGTTGGCTGCTGCGGTGTGGCTCCCGCCGCCTAGCTTACCGGTGAAAGAGGAAGTAGAATTCGTGTTTGCCTTGTAATCCGGATGAGAACCCTCCCATGCGCAGACATAATCGTAACTAGCGCTCTCACCGCCATATGTGATGGTGATTTTAAGACTGTCAGCACCATCAATAGTGATTACTTCATTAGTTGTGATGTTGTTTTTGTAATTGCCGTTCTGCGTGCCGTCGTCGCTGATGTTCGCTGTATGAGACACCCTCTTTTTGCTTTCATCTTCGATAACAGAATTCTTGCTCACTGGATCGGAGTAGACAGTATCGTTAATTCCGGTCCCATTTGTAAATTTACCGCCGTTGGCATCGAACCGCAGGACGTTCTGTCCGTGAACCGGCTCCATGGTACTGAGGGTCAGCTGCGGGATTTTCCGGTTTGCCGGGTCCACATCCACCCACTTTTTGGTAACAGTAATCCTGCCGTCCAGGGCACGGTCGTTCGGGAACTTTACGTCGCCCAGGTCGTTCTTACTGAGGCCGTCTACAGTTACATTGCCCTGGTTGTCCACGTGAAGGATGTACTCCTTGTTGTCCTTCAGGTAGTTGCGGCTGCCGCCGGTACCGGTCTTGCCGGTTTCATCCACGCCAGTCGGAGCCACAGTCTCCTTCAGGACATAAGAACCCTTTTCAAGGTTCGTAAAGAGCACCCGCCCATTTGCATCGGATGTCACGGTCGCGTGATACTCCGTACCCAGGTCAGATACACCGTCCAGGGTGAAGGTTGCACCCTGCAGCCATATCTGCTGGCTGGATTCGTTGTCGATGGTTGTCGCGTCAATCTTGCGGATGGTGGCGTCCCAGAAACGGGGTTCATTGAAGACTACATACGCGTTTCCAAGTTGCCCTACTTCGTAAAGCCGGTCACGGTCTGCTGCGGTATCCGGTGCGGAGACGGAGGCAGCGCCGCCGTCGTCCACCTTTACCACCCACTTGGTTGCATTAAGGATGTAGTTGTCGTTTGCCTGGGCCTCTACCAGCGTGTAAGTACCCTTTTCGATGTTTTTAAACTTCACGCGGCCGGCGTTGTCGGTTTTACCGGTCATAGATACGTCCGTACCGTAATCAGACACACCGGAAAGCCGGAACCAGGTGTTGTTGATACCGTCAGTTTCATTTTCACGGCGCTTTACGAGGGAGAGATCTCCATGCACACGCGGCTGGTCAGCAGTCTCGTAGGTGAGGTCTGTCCAGTCTGCGCCGTCGATAAGGAGTTTGCCAAGAGCTGTTACCTCAACAGCGTGTTGCGTGTAATCCATCAGCCAGTCGTCGTTGGTTTCATACTCGCTGAGGACGTAACGGCCTTTTTCGATCTTTCCGAAGTCAATGGTACCGTCCGCGGCTGTTGCCTTGATGAGGTCCACATCCGTGCCGTAGTCGGAGGTGCCGTACAGGCGGTACTTGATGTTGGGAACGTTCTCCGACGCGTTTTCCTTACTGGTTTTATGAAGCTTCATGTCTGCCGTGACAGTGAACTTCACAGCAGTGTAGTCATGGTGAATGAAGAACGGGGTTTCCGTTCCGTCAAAGTTGATAATGGTGTTGTTGGTATAGACATTGTTGTAGGCATAGGGGTATGCGCCAGCGGCATCCGCACCTGCCGGAGCCTGCATGAACAGTGTGGCCGTCAGGGAAGCGCCCTCTTCCAGAATGAACGGGGTGCCGTCCGGCTTCCTGCGCAGGTCAATGGCAATCGCCTTTACGTTCGCAAGGGAACCGGAGGTGTATACGTGCCATACACTGCTGTCGGTGATGTCACGATGTGTTTCGATATCCAGGTTCGGGATTTCGGAAACGTAGACCACGGGTTTCACACCGGCTGCTGTCAGCTGCTTCGTGTCAATGGCTTTAAGGGTGCCGTGGAAGTCAGATACCGCACCGCCCGGAACCGTATAGTTCTCCAGGGAGTCGTATACGATGATGTCCTTCGCGGTTGTGGTATAGCTGTTCATGTAGCGGACGCGGTACTGGTACTCTCCCTTTGCAGTGGTCTCGGTCTCATAGAACCAGGACGTCTCGTCGGCGTTATGTACCTTCTTCGTGAAGCCGGCTGCCGCTGCGGTAACTGCCGCGATGTCATAATCGCGCTGGGTGTAAATCCACTTCGGGGCATTGCTGTCCGGATCAAGGTCTGTGAACAGGGCCTTTTCCGTCAGCTTGCCGCCGTTGTCCGCATAGCCGTTTGCGATATCGTCATTGCCGGTCTCATATCCAACCGGGTTATGTACTTCATGGCCGTAGTCCTTGATGGAATCCCACGGATGGATGGTGTCATAGTACAGGGTATACTTATCGGCCGGCTGGGTGATGTCTACTACCAGCATGGTGCGGCCGCTGTCCTTAAAGTTCGGGTATACCTTATAGCTGTACGCGTTGTCCTCGAGATACCCGTCCGGGGTCTCAACGGCGATAGTCGCCTGGTCTACCTGTGCGCCCATGGGGATAAGGTCATAGAACTTACCGCCCTGCTGGGTAATGTTGTGTCGTTCGTTGTCGCCCATCAGGTAGTCTTCGTTCTGGGCAACCTTCCAGCCGATGGTGTACTGTCTCTTCTTCGGGACGTTGGTGGCTGTTGTGATGGACCTGGTCAGGTCACTGTTTCGTTCAATAACACGGATGAAGTCGGATTCATGGACGTGCTTTGCAAACACAACCTCGTCATGCTGGTCGATAAAGTTGCCGTACGCCTCGTTGACCACTTCGATTTCGCTCTTAGTGGCGATGTAGTTTCGGACATACTGGCTGTTCTTGATCCGCATGTTCGGTACGGAATTGATGGTGGACATATAGTACGGGCTGCTGGATTCAATCTTGTAAGCCACGCAGTTGTCCACGAAGGATAGCTTATGTCCGGTGGAGATTGGAACCACTCCGGTGACATAGGTGCTGTCCACGGAAACATTCCGTGTCTTCAGGTTCTCGGTGGCAACCAGGTGCCATGCAGTATCATCTCCGAATTTAGCGTATACATACGCCTCGTCGGTATCTTTCAGCTCAACGGGTGCAGACACGAACTCCTGCTTCTCTTCGTCAAACGAAGCGCCGCGGAGTTTGACCTCGTAGGCCAGGGTATCAATCTGGAAGTCCGCACTGGTAAGTGCCCGGTCATCCTCGCTGAAGTGTACATAGTCATCAACCTGCACGTGCTTCACGTTCACTTTGCCGTAGTTGGCAGGGTTCAGCTTATCAGCTCCGTCCTCAAGCGTGTGGCTGTACTGATGGCCGTCAGACCACAGTGCATAGTCCAGGTTTCCGATATAGCTGATGGTTCCCATCTTCAGGTCCATAAGTGCGTAGCTGGAATACTCCGCCGCACGGTTGCCAAGATAGGAAAGGTCAGTATATCCGCCGTAGCCGCGTTCATAATAGTCACGCCATGCGCCGTCAGCTGCCTTCCGGGTGTTGTACAGCTCTGCCGGAGCGCGGAACCTTGCCTTCGCGTAGTTAAATGTCCGCTGGGAGTCTGCCGTGGTATGCGGGTCAACTCCGTCCGCCGGTGTCAGTTCCGTATGCAGGTAGTCAGTAATCGTATACCGGTCCAGCTCACCGAAGTCAGACTTCTTATACCGTACCAGTACGGAATCGTACCGGTAGCCGGTCATGCTCTGGTTATTGATGGTTCCGTTTGCCTGATATCTGCTCATACCGGAGAACTTATACCCTACTACTTCGGTATCACCGAACGCAGAGCTTACCGTATCCGTGTAGGACAGGTTATAAGGCTGGGAACCATCCCGGTCCACCAGAGTCTCGATATCAAACACCAGGTACAGGTAATCCTCATGATCTGCGGGGGCTGTGCCGAACCACGGCTGCCACTCGGAATACTTTGCCGGGTACCGAAGGCTGGAACTCACCAGGTTTGCTGTGGTGTTAATCTTAACAGCCATCGCATTACCGGTACGCTCTTCGCCTTTAATCCGCATAGTTGCGGTAAAGTTATTGGATGGAGCCATGTCCTTATAGTAGGAAGTCAGCTTCTCCGTTGCGTAGGCAACCTCGATATAGCCATTCTCCGCTGCGGAGATCGGCTTATAGTTATAAATGATGAGGTTGTCGCCCTCTTCCCGGTATGTGTAGTAGACTTCCTGGTCTGCTTCCCCGTCCTCCACTTCCTGTTCGGTCGGCAGGGACAGCTCATAGGAATCGCCCCAGCTGCCATACCGATCCTTGAGGATATGTTTCGGAATTACGAACTGGAGCGTGTTCTCCGGGTACTCGCCCTGCCCGGACAGTGCGTAATTCATACGGAACACGAACCGGTGCCCTGCCGCGTTGGACTTAGGTGTCCATACCAGGCCATCCGCCGTATTATCCGCACCGTAAACAAACTGGGTGCTGAAGGACTGGATCAGCTGCGTTGCACCCAGTCTTGGTGCCTTGAGCTGGCGCTCCTGCATCTGGGAACGTGTCGCCTTCTTCGGTGCACTCCCCGGGTTAAGGGCGTCTTCAATACGCTGTGCGTCCTGAGATTCCTGTGTTGAGGAAGCATCCGGCGTCGCAGCGTATACAGGGCTTACAGCGGTGTTCATAACCATAGCTGCTGCCATCAGTCCCGCAAGGGTTCTTTTAATTAAAGAATGTTTGCACATAATAAGCACTCCTTCTAGTAATACTCAATGTCAAAGAGAGTTGAAGATAAACGCTTCTACCCAGGATCCCCTCTTGGATTTCCTGTGATTCTCTTCATTTTTTTACTGTCACGGTAGATGTTTTTGTGTTCAGAAGGTTGAGTTTTCAATGTTTTGTATCTCATATCAGTTACCTATCCTATATCAATCATTGTTATCAGTTACATGAAGGGTAAAAAATAACCGGCCGCAGAGTTACCAAATATATCGCAATATCTCATACGTCCACAAATATATTATACCCTTAATAGGTGTATTTTACAAGATTAGAATAATTTGATCCAGTTATCCTGTGTTTTTGTGTTGACCATAATAACTGAAATCCATTATAATAATGAAGCAATCTATTTTTTAGTATTATTAAGGGGATTACTATTATGGAGCTTGGACAGAGATTGCAGATGTACCGTGAGTCAGCGAAGATCACGCAGCTGGAAATGTCGGAATTTTGCGGCGTGTCAAAGAATTACCTGTCGGCAGTAGAAAGAGGCATAAATAAGGTTAACGCTAAGGTACTAATTGGCTACTCACAGAAACTAAATGTATCCATGGATACGCTTGCCGGTATTGCTCCTGAAGGCAGCATCCTGCCGGAACTCCAGCAGGTGCTTACCAGCATGGATGAGCAACAGCAGCAAAAAGTCCTGCAGATTGTCAAGATATGTGTGGGATTTAACACTAAGGAATAAAATAGGCGGCAGATCACATCGACCTGCCGCTTTTTTAATCTTCTGAAGGTAAATGTTTTCAGTTACTTTGTTGACCATATGGTCAAGATTTTTTTTGAGTCATTGAATTCTGAATGCACGCACATTTCCGGCAATAACCGTATTCAGTTACTGCCCGATTTTTGTAATCTCATATTTCTAATATGTTTCTTGTTCTCTTCCTTTTGTTCTCGTTGTCGGGAATTATATATAAGAAGTGACAGGCTCTCCGGGCCGTACCGGCATGGATGTATGTTTATACACAATAGACTGACGGGATCGAATCAACTTGGCTTTATTTTAGCGACATTGAATTAACTTGACTTGAATTTGACGAGATCGAATCAACTCCGACTTAAATAGTTTAATGCCTCTTTATTCATTTGAAAAAGGAAAACCGCGCATTTGCGCGGTTTTATATGGGGAAGATTGAATTAACTAAAGTTAAACTGACAAAACCGTAAAATCCTTAATGACAGATGGCAATTTCCGTTTCCGGGTCAAACAGATGCATCTTTCCGGTATCCATGGCAAACCGCATGGTTTTTCCGTTTTCTGCCTCGGTGTTCGGTTTGACTCTTGCGGTCATTCCCGTGCCGGCATAATCAAAATACAGGAAAACTTCGGCGCCCATCAGCTCAAAGACATTGACTCTGGCGTCAAATTCATGGCGGGAGTCCGCAGGAAGTTCTTCCGGGTTATCCGTAATATCTTCGGGACGGATGCCGGCAGTCACGGTCTTGCCGACAAATCCTCCGTCGATTAGGGCCTTCGCCTTCGGTTCCGGAAGCTCGCAGCGGTCCTCGCCTATCTGCAGGCAGACCTTTCCATGTTCCTCCCGAACCTCCGCCTTCATGAAATTCATCTGCGGTGAGCCGATAAATCCCGCCACAAACTGATTGCAGGGTTCTGCATACAGTTTTTTCGGCGTATCCACCTGCTGGACGACGCCGTCCTTCATGACGACAATCCGGGTGCCCAGGGTCATGGCTTCAGTCTGGTCGTGGGTGACATAGATGATGGTTGCACCCAGGGTCTCGTGAAGTTTTGCAATCTCGGTGCGCATCTGCACACGGAGCTTTGCATCCAGATTCGACAGCGGCTCGTCCATCAGGAATACCTTCGGATTCCGTACGATGGCGCGTCCCATGGCCACTCGCTGTCTCTGACCGCCGGAAAGGGCTTTCGGCTTCCGGTCCAGGTACTGCTCCAGGCCCAGGATTCTTGCCGCGTTATTGACAGCCTTATCAATCTCCGCCTTGGCGACGCCGCGCATCTTCAGGCTGAATCCCATATTGTCCCGCACCGTCAGATGGGGATACAGGGCGTAATTCTGAAATACCATGGCAATATCCCTGTCCTTGGGAGCCACTGCATTCATAATCTTCCCGTCAATCTTAAGGGCCCCTTCCGAGATATCCTCCAGTCCGGCGATCATTCGGAGCGTCGTGGATTTTCCGCATCCCGAGGGACCGACAAAAATGATAAATTCTTTGTCCTGAATATCCAGATTAAAATCCTTTACCGCTTCAAAACCGTTCGGATACTTCTTATAAATGTGTTCCAGAGTAATGCTGGCCATAATTCCACCCTTTCTCTATTCTCTTCTGCAGCCCTGTGCAGACTGCCATCTGCTCTTCTCTTCTCTTTTTGTTAGTTTCCTTTGCGTTATTCCTTTACGCCGCCCAGAGTGACGCCTGCCACGATATACTTGGAAAGAAGGATGTATACAAGGATGATCGGCACAATGGCGATGGTGATCAGCATGTAAACCTTTCCCATATCAAACTTCAGGAAGTCGGCAGAACGGAGGGATGCGATAAGGATCGGCAGCGTCTTTTTGTTGTTGCTGGAAATGACCAGCGCCGGAAGGAAGTAATTGTTCCAGGAAGAAACAAAGGTAAAGATAGCCTGTACTGCCATCGCCGGCTTCATCAGCGGCAGAACCACATAATTAAAGGTCTTGAACTCCCCGGAACCGTCCATTCTCGCGGCCTCCACCAGTTCCATGGGGAGGTTGGACTCCATGTAGCTGTACATGAAGTAGAATACCGCCGGTGCCGCGATGGAGGGAAGATACAGCGGAATCAGGCTGTCCATCAGCTTCATCTTGGTGATGAGACGGATAAAACCAAGGGCGGATACCTGCGTCGGCATCGTCATGATAAGCAGGATGAACATGAAGGCAGCCTTGCGGAAACGGAACTTGTAGGCATACAGCCCGTAGGCCGTCAGCGCGGAAAAATAGGTTGCCAGAGCCGCGGAAAGGGTGGACACGATCAGACTGTTCCGGATACCGGAAAGCACCGGAATATTCGCGTCATTTAACACATTCTTCAGATTGGTTCCGAAGGAGGTTCCCGGAACAAAGGAGAATCCCTTCTGAATCTGGAAATGGTTTCTGGTCGAGTTGATGATCAGAATGTAAAAGAAAAACAGGCACAGGAAAGAAAGCAGAATCAGGATAACATAAACCAGTGCATTTCTAACCTTGTCAATCCCGGGTTTATTCATCGCTTACCTCCACTTCTTCTTTGCCTTCGGGTCATCGTCCGATGTCAGCGACTGGTAGACGACAACGCACAGAACCGCACAGATGAGGAACATGACCACCGATACCGCACCGGCCATGCCGTAGTTCTTGCTGTACAGATGGTTGTTCAGGAACATGACCATGGTGGTTGCGCTCCGGTTCGGACTGCCCTCTCCGTTGGTGAGAATCTGCGGAACATCGAACATCTGAAGGCCGCCGATCATGGAGGTGATCAGAACGTACACGAGAATCGGCCGGATAAGCGGCAGGGTAATCTGGAAAAACACCTGTCTGGGCGTGCATCCGTCCAGCTCCGCTGCCTCAAACAGCGCCGGGCTGATGCCCATAATGGCTGCCATGAGGAGGATCGTGGTATTGCCGAACCACATCAGGAAGTTCATGAGTGCCACCAGTCCTCTCGTTCCCCACACTCTCGAGAGAAACCGGAAGGGTTCGCTGAGAATGCCGGAGGAAACAAGGAAGGAGTTTACCGGACCGTTATCCGAGAACAGGGCAAAGAACAGCATGGCAAATGCGCTCGCCATGATAAGGTTCGGCATGTAGATGACCGTCTTGAAGAACCGAAGTCCCCGGATCCGGAGACGGATATCGGTGAACCAGGCTGCCAGCAGCAGGGAAATGATAATCTGCGGGATGAAGCCCGCCAGCCACAGAATGACGGTATTGCCCATATATTTCAGAAGGTCTGCATCCATCAGTTTTCTGTAATTTCCCAGCCCCACGAAGTTGGGTCCGATAATCTTCAGTCCGCTCCGGTAATACTCGAAGAAACTGTTGTAAATGGTGGAACACAGCGGAATCAGCTGAAACAGGGTAAATACAAGAAAGAACGGAAGGATAAATATGAGTCCCCACCGGGAATAATCGATGTGGCCGTAATCTTCTTTGATGTGTTCCTGATTGTTCATGATGTCCCCTTACTTTTGAAAAGCGGGGTGGAGTAAAACTCCACCCCGTCCCGTGTTTACAGACTTACATCAGAATTATTCGGGCCACTTAACCTCGGTGAGCTCCGGATACTTCTCCTTGATGGAGGTCTCGAAGTTAGCCTTTGCCGTATCAAGGTCAACGTTGCCGTCGAAGTAATCCTTGAATGCGTGCTGGAAGCCTTCGTTGCATCCCTGGTCATAGGGGCCTGCGTTGCTCATATCAATGGCCGGTGCAACCTCTGCGAACAGAGCGATGTGGTTCTGGCCGCCGAGGAAGTCAGATGCGAAGTCAGATGCTGCGATTTCGTTCATGCCGTCCACGGTATTGGTGTAATCCTGTGTATCCTCGGTAATCTTCTTCATGATGTCCTTGTCGCAGGTAAGCTTCAGCATGACATCCTTTACCGTTGCCGGGTTGTCGGTACCGGTTGCTGCGCAGATCCAGGTTCCGCCCCAGTAGTATGGCTGCGGGCCTTCGCATACTGCATAGTCGCCGAAGATACCATTGCCCACTTCTGCCTTGCCGCCTTCCGACTCCGGTGTTGCCAGGGAGTTGCCAAGCAGGGTGAAGTTGATGCCCCATGTGGAATAGAAGAATCCGAATACCTTGCCTTCCGGACCCTGGTCGGCAGCCCAGCCGTCGCTCCACAGGGAGGTCTTGTTGTTGTAACCCTTATCGGTATATTCCTTGGTCTGGTCTACCCAGTTCATGATGTTCTTGTCAACCACAACGGTCGTTCCGTCAACCCACGGTGCGGATACGTTGTTGGAGAAGGTGCGGTAGGAATCATCGTAACCCGAAAGCATCTTGTAGCCCTTCGCTGCGGCCTGTTCCGCCACGGCATTGAACTTGTCCCAGTCCGCAAGAGCTGCCTGAACCTCGGTCGGGTCATCGGTGCCCAGAACATCCTTTGCGATGGATCTTCTGTAAGCAAACAGTCCCGGTGTTGCCTGCCATGTGGTACCCTTCTGTACGCCGTCCACGGATACGATATCCTTGGTGTACTGATACTGTCCAGCCAGGTCCTCATCGGTAAGGCCCAGCTCCTTTACATCCATGGTGAAATCGGAATCGACATACTTCAGTGCATAGTCAGCTTCGATGAGGAAGATATCAATCTTGTCATCGGCTGCCGCTGCTTCCTGATTCAGAAGAGCTTCATCCAGTTTGTTCTGGTAGTTATTATCCTGGTTCGGGTTGATGGTCCACTTGACGATGGTTCCGTCATTCAGGGTTGTGGTGGACTTATCTGCGGAAACTTCCTTTACCTCCGGATAATAATCATTGAATCTGCTCTGGAACTCGTCATTCCAGCACCAGATGTTCAGAACCTTGCCCTCATCTCCTGCCGCTTCCGCCGGAGCTTCTGCTTCCGATGCATCCTCTGCCTTCGCCTCTTCGGCTGCGGCCTCGGTCTCCGCTGCCGCTGCGGTTGTCTCCGGTGCCGGAGTGCTGCCGCCGCAGGCTGCAAGAGATGCTGCCATTGCTGTCACTGTAAGCAGACTCAGTGCTTTTCTGAAATTTTTCTTCATTCCTTCTTCCTCCCTTGAGAATAAACTTAAAAGAATCAGGTTAATGGTTTTACGCTTCTGCCCTGCAGCAGTTTTCCGCTGACCATGATGGTTTCGGGCACCGAGTTCTTCCTGTCCTCGATCTCCTCCACCAGTTTTCTGGCAGAAAGTCTTCCAATCAGGTCAGAGTCCTGGGCGTAGGTGGTCAGCCTCGGACGCAGAACCTGAGATAGGTTGATGCCGTCATATCCCGTGACACTCACCTCATCCGGAACGGAGATATTCATCTTTTCCAGCTCCGTCATACCGCCGATATAGGCATAGTCATCAGGATACATAATCGCCGTCGGCCGGTCCGCAAGACTCATCAGCTTCCGGGTGGCCTTCGCACTGCTTTCCACGTCATGATACATTCCCTCAATGACGTACTCGTCGGGAATCACCGCGCCGTATTCACGGACTGCGCGCCAGAAGCCGTTCAGACGCTTTTTGGTGACCAGGGTGTTCTCTCCGTGAATCAGTCCGATTTTCCGGTGTCCCTGTTCCAGAAGATGTCTTGTCAGCTCGTAGGCGCCCTCCACGTTGTCGGACATCACCGCGCTCAGGTTATCAAACTGATAATCAATGGTAACCGTGGGGATCTCGCTCTGCACAAGCTCAATCACCTGCTTTTTTGTGAAATCCACGCAGGCGATCAGCACGCCGTCGCAGTTCCGGTAGCGGGTATGTTCGAGAAAACTGGCTTTCTGACCTGCGATGTTCGGACTGATAAAGGTGATATCATATCCTAAAAGCTCCAGCTCTTCCTTTGCGCTGTTCAGGATACTTGCGAAGTACTCATGGGTCAGACCGCAGTTTGTTTCATCTACAAACAGAACGCCGATATTGTGGGAAATGTTGGTCTTCAGCTGTCTCGCGGCCACATTCGGGAGATAATGCATCTCCTTCGCAGCCTGCTGTATGCGCTCTGCTGTCTGCGGATTTACATCCCTGTAGCCATTCAGAGCTTTGCTGACAGTTGCCGGCGAAACACCGAGTGCTTTGGAAATGTCTTTAATTGTAACCATTACAGCCTCCGAATTCGTTTTCGCAATTTCATTCTAAATCGACTTCGAACTGACGTCAATATGGGAATTTGCACAGTTTATTGTTTGATAATTTGTCGATAATTACTAATTCGTCATTTCATATTTTCTCCTGTTTGCTAATATTTGTTCGATATGTTATAATTTGAAGACCGAAATCGTGTTCGCCGTCAACGGTTGAAATGCTCATTCAAAGGAGATTCCTATGCAGTACGGTTATTTTGACGACAACGCCAGGGAGTATGTAATTACGACTCCCTGTACCCCGCTACCATGGATTAATTATCTCGGATCCTCTGATTTTTTCAGTCTGATCTCGAATACCGCCGGCGGATATTCCTTTTACAGGGATGCCAAGCTTCTCCGTCTGACAAGATACCGCTACAACAATACTCCCATCGATCAGGGCGGACGCTATTACTATATAAAGGACGGGGATACGGTATGGAATCCCGGATGGCAGCCGGTTCAGACCGAACTGGACAGCTACCGCTGCCGTCACGGCCTGGGATACACCGTTATCGAAAGCGAAAAGAACCGGCTGGAGGCGAAGCTGGAGGCCTTTGTTCCCCTCGGGAATAACTGTGAGGTAAACCGGCTTGTTCTCACCAACCGCTCGGATTCCGACCGCACTGTGGACATCTTCAGCCTGGTGGAATTCTGTCTCTGGAATGCCGTGGATGATTCCTCCAATTTCCAGCGGAATTTCTCCACCGGCGAAGTGGAGGTGCAGGACGGTACCATTTACCATAAGACGGAATACCGGGAGAGGCGCAATCACTATGCGGTATGGTCTGTCAACCGGGATATCGAAGGATTTGACACGGCAAGAGACTCCTTCATCGGCCTCTACCGGGGATTCCACAATCCCAAGGCTGTTTCCGAGGGACACTGCTCTGACAGTATCGCCCACGGCTGGGCTCCCGTCGGCGCCCACCACTTGAAGGCTGTTCTCTCCCCGGGGGAAAGCTGGTCCGCCATCTTTGTTCTGGGATACTGTGAAAATCCGCCGGAAGAAAAATTTGAAAAGCCGGATGTCATCAACAAGGCGCCGGCCCGCCGGCTTCTCTCGAAATACCGGACCGATGCCCAGGTGGACCTTGCGCTTGCGGAGCTTCACCGCTACTGGAATCATCTTCTCTCGGCATATACAGTCTCCTCTTCCGATGACCGTCTGAACCGGCTGGTGAATATCTGGAACCAGTACCAGTGCATGGTCACCTTTAATATGAGCCGGAGCGCCAGCTATTACGAAAGCGGTCTCGGCCGCGGCATGGGCTTCCGGGACTCCTGCCAGGATCTGCTGGGCTTTGTCCATCTGGTTCCGGACCGGGCAAGATGCCGCATCCTGGACATTGCCGCAACCCAGTTTCCGAACGGCAGCGCCTATCACCAGTATCAGCCGCTGACCAAGCGGGGCAACGCCGACATCGGAACGGGATTCAACGACGATCCCCTCTGGCTTATCGCCGCTGTCCACGCCTATCTTCGGGAAACGGGTGACTTCTCCATTCTCGATGAGCGCTGCGCCTTTGACAATGACGACTCCATCGCCGCGCCCCTTCTGGAGCATCTGCGCAGAAGCTTCCATTACACACTGAATAACCTCGGTCCCCACCGTCTTCCGCTCATCGGCCGCGCCGACTGGAATGACTGTCTGAACCTGAACTGCTTCTCGGAAACACCCGGCGAAAGCTTCCAGGTGACCGGACCCAGTGAGGGCCCGGTGGCAGAATCGGTATTTATCGCCGGCATGTTTGTCCTCTACGGCACCCAGTACGCTGAGATTTTGCGTCATACGGGACTTGAAGATGAAGCCGCATCCGCTCTCGCTGCGGTCGCCGATATGAAGAAGGCAGTGGAAAGCGCCGGCTGGGACGGCGAATGGTTTGTGCGCGCCTATGACGCCTTCGGAAGCCCCGTCGGAAGCCATGTCTGCGAGGAAGGAAAGATCTTTATCGAGCCCCAGGGAATGTGCGTCATGGCAGGAATCGGACTGGAAAACGGACTTGCCGAAAAGGCCCTTAAAAGCGTCGAAAAGCACCTGGATACGCGCTACGGCATTGTACTGCAGCAGCCGGCCTACCGGACCTATCATAAGGAGCTGGGCGAGATTTCCTCCTATCCGCCGGGATATAAGGAAAATGCAGGCATCTTCTGCCACAACAATCCCTGGATTGCCTGCGCGGAGACCATGCTCGGTCACGGAAACCGCGCCTTTGAAGTGTTCCGCAAGACCTGCCCGGTTTATCTCGAGGAAATCAGTGAAATCCACAGGACCGAGCCCTACGCATACTGCCAGATGGTAGCCGGAAAGGATGCCCCCACCTTCGGAGAGGGAAAGAATTCCTGGCTTACCGGGACGGCCGCCTGGACCTTCACCTGCATGAGCCAGTATATCCTCGGCATCCGCCCGGAGATGGACGGCCTTCTGGTCAATCCCTGCATTCCGGAATCTGTGGAAGAATTCACCATTGACCGCCGCTTCCGCGGGACCTTGTACCATATCCATATTGCCAATCCGGAACATGTGCAGAAGGGCGTCCGCAGTCTTTCCATTGACGGCAGCAAAGTATCCGGGAATCTGATTCCCATCATACCGGACCAAGACGAAGTAACGGTCGAAGTTATCATGGGACAGGCTTAATGCCCTCTCCCGACGGTCGAACAAAAACTCTCCTTTTCAGGAGAGTTTTTTGCTATAATGTAACTATCCAGCACCCTGGAAATCATGTACAGAATCTGAACGTGAAGCTTGCTTAACGGACAGATTCTGCACATGATTTCCGGATGGCCAAGGCGCGAAGCGCCTCTGGCCAACGACAACGAGGGCTGCGAAGCAGCCCGAGTCTGTGGTGCTGATAAGACAGATATTATCATACACAGAGGTGATTCCGATGGCTGACAGAAAGCAGATGAGCTATCATGAACAGGAAAATATAGACAATACCAAACGGCTCCGGCAGATCACAAAGGAACTTCCGCCCTTCTGCAATGACTTTTTCAAAGGCATTGAACCCCGGACCTCGGCGAGAACCCGCCTTGCCTACGGATATGATCTCAAGACCTTCTTTGAATATCTGAAAAAGGAAAATCCCCTTCTCGCGAAGGTGGAGCTCCGGGACATGAAGATCTCTCTTCTGGATGAGATCCAGCTGCAGGACCTGGAAGAGTACATGGAATATCTGAAGTGCTACGATACCGAAGGGCGGGATGATATTATCAATACAGAGCGCGGCATCATGCGGAAGATCTCCACACTGAAGAGCTTCTATAACTTCTTCTACCGCAGAGAATCGATTAAAACCAACCCGGCTGCCCTCTGTGCTCTTCCTAAGCTGCACGAAAAGGAAATTATCCGTCTCGAAGTGGATGAAGTGGCCCGTTTCCTCGATGAAGTGGAGGACGGCGAACATCTGACCGAGCGGCAGCGGATGTTTCATGACCGGACACGCATCCGTGACCTGGCCATGATGACTCTGATGCTGGGCACCGGTATCCGTGTATCGGAATGCGTCGGCATCAATCTGAATGATGTGGATTTTAATAACGGCGGCATCCGCATTCACCGCAAGGGCGGCAAAGAGGTCATCATCTACTTCGGTACGGAGGTGGAGGATGCGCTTCTCGACTATATGGACGAACGGAAGCATATCATCGCCGAGCCGGGCCATGAAGATGCCCTCTTCCTCTCTCTTCAGCGCCGGAGAATCAATGTCCGTTCCGTGGAGAATATGGTGAAGAAGTACGCCCGGGTAGTAACGCCCCTCAAAAAGATTACCCCCCACAAGCTGCGCAGCACCTACGGCACCAATCTCTACCGTTCCACCGGGGATATCTATCTGGTGGCCGACGTTTTAGGGCACTCGGATGTCAATACCACAAAAAAACACTACGCAGCCCTCGAAGACGAACGGCGGCGCAGTGCCAGAAATAAAGTAAAACTCAGGGAGGATTAAATGAGCCTGTTTCAGAAACTGTTCGGTGCAAAACTCAGACCATACTTTCCCGAATATGTATGGGACAATGCGGAAGACGAACTGCAGAACGCATCCTCTGCCGAGCAGTACCGCATCGGAGAACATCTGCTCTTTATCCCCCGCGGTCTGCAGTGGAGTTATGTTCCCTTTGATAAGGTGACCGATGCATCCCTCTCCCACTGGACCTACCAGCCCCGCTGCTGAGGCACCACGACCATGCATCTGCCGGCGGCAGAACTGAAATTCGGGGAAAAGAAACTCCTTCTTACCATGAACCTGGACGAGACGGCACAGCGCATCGTCCGGAAAGCAGCCCCTAGCGGAAATAGCACACCGTAAGCATGTGTCCTGCATGCACCCGTGTACCGGCAAGGCTGTTGATACGGCGGATCTCATTCACATATTCCGCGGCGCTCATATCAGAGCCCGCGCGGTAACGCTCGGCGATACTCCACAGGGTATCGCCTTTTTCTACCTGAATACAGGTATAATAGCGGACCGGCGGATGCCCGCCGATGCTTCCCTGTGCCATGGAGCGGATTCCGCCCAGGCGGCAGAAGCCGGAAAGAGCGATGACAAGAAAAAGCATAATAACCAAATGCCGGATAAGGCGGCCGGTTCTCTTCCCGCCTGCGGCTCTTCTTCTGCACTTCTTACTCGGATATGCTCTCATGACTCTTCCCTCCGTTCCAAACATCTGTTCTATATTGCAATTATACAATTCGAACATCTGTTTGTCAATAAAAACCGAACAAAGGTTTGCTATTTTTTCCCTACTGTGATAGAATAACATCAGAGCATTGGAAACTTATCACGAAGCGGCCATTTCGCCCTTCGTTTGAACTCAGATTATCAGGAAAGCGGGGATAACAAGATGGCCCGAAGCACAAAGGCAAGTGAGAAGCAGAAACGAATTCTGGAATATATCAAGGAGTGTCTCCTGAGCAGAGGATATCCGCCCACCGTTCGGGAGATCTGCGAGGAAGTGGGACTCAAATCCACCTCCTCCGTCCATGCACATCTGGAGCAGCTGGAGGCCAGCGGCCTGATTCGCCGTGACCCCACCAAGCCCCGTGCGATTGAGATTGTGGACGATGATTTCAATCTTAGCCGCCGAGAGGTTGTGAATGTACCTCTCATCGGAACCGTTGCCGCCGGCGCGCCGATCCTCGCGGAGGAGAATATCGAGAACTATTTCCCTATCCCCGCAGAGATGCTCCCGAACAAGCAGACCTTCATGCTGAAGGTGAAGGGCGACAGTATGATCGACGTGGGCATCTACAACGGAGACCGTGTTATTGTCGAACAGGCAGAGACCGCCGCAAACGGGGAGATCGTTGTTGCTCTCGTTGATGATTCCGCCACGGTGAAGCGCTTCTTCAAAGAAAAGGGCCATTACCGTCTTCAGCCGGAGAATCCGGACATGGATCCCATCATTGTCGATCATGTACAGATTCTGGGCAAGGTTATCGGCCTGCTCCGCCTGATGAAGTAAGAGATACATTTACCGCCGAATCCTATATCCTGTTATATGAGGAAGGAATCCGTACGGATTCCCTTGAAGCCGCGAGGGAGCCGCGACGGGCTCCCCCGACCGAAGGCCGGGGGCAGAACAGAAAACCGCTGTCACATCCTCCGAATATCCGGGGCCATGACAGCGGTTCTTTTATCTGTTATTTTCTGTTATTCTATCTATTCCTGCAGTCTACAGCTCCGCAGTATCTTCGATGACTTTTCCGTCACGCCAGATGCGCTCCAGATCATAGAAGAGACGGTCTTCTTCCGAGAAGATGTGAATGATGATATCGCCGTAATCCAGCAGAATCCATCCGGCAGACTGGTAGCCTTCCGTCTTATGCTCCGGCCGGCCGGCCTTCTCCATATACTCCTCTACATTGTCCGCCAGTGCCTGAACCTGACTGACATTTGCACCATCCGCGATGATAAAGTAGTCTGCGACAACTGAGACATCATGAATATCAATAATGCGGATATTTCCGCCCTTCTTGTCCTTCAGTGCCTCCACGGCTGCTTTTACGAGTTCCTTCGTCCTGGTGTTTTCTTCTGCCATCTGCCTCTTTTTGCTCCTTTCCCACGATACGTCTGGGGTTTCTCTGAACATTCCGCAGGACCAGCTGTTTCGGCCGTCCCGCTCTGTTCTTTCATTATATCATCTGTTTCGGATAATTGCGACTGCAAAGATGAATTATTGGTTCTTCTTTTCAGATAATATTCATAGGTTTCCCGGGATGCAGGGTCAATTACACTGCCCTTTCTCTCCAGATAACGGAGAATCCCTTCGCATATTCTGAAAAATGTCTCATCCAGGTCGATAAAGGCCAGCTTCCGGTACTCCTCCAGACCTTCCATGCCGGAGCGCCCCGGTTCGATATAATCCGAAACGTACACAATCTTATCCAGGAGAGACATATCCGGCTTTCCCGTCGTGTGAACGGCAATCGCGGACAGAATCTCCGGGTCCGATACCCCGTATTTCTGTTCGGCCAGAAACGCACCCAGCTTCGCATGGATGACGGCGGGGGCAGCCAGCTCCCCTTCGGTCAGGGCTATCCCGCGCTTCTCGCACTGCTCGATGGTTTCCTCATTGGTCCACCGTTTTGCACAGTCGTGAAGAAGGCCTGCCAGCTCTGCCTTTTCCAGATCACATCCCCAGCGCATGGCCAGCGCCACAGAGGTATAGCAGACGCCGAGAGTGTGCTCATAGCGGGACGGCTTAAGCTTCTTTTTCAGTTTTTCACGAATTTCCACATGCTCCGGTCGCATGGCACTTCCTCCCTGACACTTATTCTTCCGTATACAGCTTCCGGTCCCGGATGATGTCGATGACACCTCCGGGCAGAACGTCCGAGACATCCTTTCCTTCCCGCAGTCTTCCGCGGATGTCGGCCGAGGAGATATCCATCTCCCGGCAGTGAAGAATATCGATGCGGGCCCCGTATTTCTTCTCCAGCTGACGGATAAGAGGCGTCAGCTCGTCCGTCTCCGGTCCCAGGGTTTCCTCATCTTCCCGCTGGGCTGCGAGGAACGGAATCTCCTTCAGGACGTACTCCGGTTGATACCAGGTTTCGATATGACGGACCGAATCCTCCCCAACGATAAAATAGAATTCCGTATCGGGGTAATCCTGCTTCAGCAGCCGTACGGTATCGGCGGTATAGGTATTTTCACTTTCCCGCCGGAGTTCATAGTCGGAACAGACAAAATAGGGAAAGGGCGCAATCGCCGCCTCAACCATGGCGACCCGGTCCTCTGCCGAGGTAATCCGGTGGTCATGCTTGTGCGGAGGTATCCGCGACGGCATAAACCAGATGCAGTCCAGCCCGTACTCCCGGTACGCCTGCTCTGCGATATTGAGATGGCCCAGATGGATGGGGTCAAAGGTTCCTCCCATTATGCCGATTCGTTTCATATCACTTCTCCGGCAGAATAATCTTCCGCTTCTTTTCTTCCTTTGCCGGACGGTACAGCACGATTTTCCGGCCGATCACCTGCACAACCTGCGAGCGGGTGCGCTCGGCCAGCATCTGTGCCAGCTCTCTTCCGTCGTCCGCACAGTTTTTCAGCACATTGATCTTGATCAGTTCTCTTGCCTCCAGGGCTTCGGATACCGCTTCCGTGAATTCCGGCGTCAGACTGGACTTGCCAATCTGCAGCACCGGCTCCATGGTCATGGCCAGGCCCTTCAGGTATGCTCTCTGCTTACTGTTCATCGAATACCTCTATTCTCTGTAATAACTGAATTCATGGCCATACATCCGGACGGTATCGCCTTCCTCGATTCCCTCTTCTTCAAGGCGATCCAGCACGCCGGACTTCTTCAGAAACTGCTGGAAGAACTGGAATCCCTTTTCCGACTCCAGATTGGTATAGCCCAGCATCTTGTCGATCTTCGGGCCTTCTACCACAAAGACGCCCTTCGGATCCCGTTCCACCGTATAGGGAAGATCTTCCACCTGGGGCATGAACTCGTATTCCGACTCATAGACCACCGGCTTCTTCGGGAGCTTCTGCAGGGTTTCCCAGACATCCCACAGCAGTTCTTTAATACCCTGTCCCGTGACACCGGAGATGGCAAATACCTTCATTCCCTCCGGCTCAAAGGTTCTGCGGATCCGCTCCACCGGATCCTCTTCCCCTTCCTCCGTGATGATGGAGTCAATCTTGTTGGCAGCGATAATCTGGGGCCGGCTCACCAGGTCCACATTATACTTTTCCAGCTCCTGCTGGATGGCCCGGATATCCTCCACCGGATCTCTTCCTTCCACCGATGCCGCATCCACCACGTGAATCAGCACGCGGGTCCGCTCGATGTGCTTCAGGAAATTAAGGCCGAGGCCTGCGCCTTCCGAGGCGCCCTCGATAATGCCGGGGATATCCGCCATGACAAAGCCCTTGCCCTCGCCGAGGTCCACAACGCCCAGATGAGGAGTCAGGGTGGTAAAATGATAATTTGCAATCTCCGGCTTCGCGTTGGAGACACGGGAAAGCAGGGTGGATTTTCCCACGTTCGGGAATCCCACCAGACCCACGTCGGCAATTACCTTGAGCTCCAGCAGCACCGTCAGCTCCTGGGCCGGCTTGCCGGCCTGGGCGTACTGCGGCACCTGCATGGTGGCGGTGGCGTAATGCATATTGCCCTGTCCGCCGCGGCCTCCGTGAAGCACCACAACCCGCTGATTGTCACCGGACATGTCCACAATCACCTGTCCGGATTCCGCATCCTTCACGACGGTTCCCTCCGGAACCTTGATGATCATGTCTTCCCCGTCGGCGCCATGGCGCTTTTTCTTTTCGCCGGGCTTTCCGTTGCCCGCCGCATACTTGCGCATATGACGGAAATCGCCCAGGGTATTCATGCCCTTATCCACCTGGAATATGACATCGCCTCCCCGGCCGCCGTCTCCGCCGTCAGGTCCGCCGGCGGCAACAAACAATTCTCTGCGGAAACTCACATGACCGTCTCCGCCTCTTCCCGATTTAATAACGATTTTTGCACTGTCGGCAAACATAATATACCTCTTAGATCGCAAAGGGGCTCCATACGATGAACGTACGGAGCCCGAATCATAGCGAGCAGCTCTGATTACTCGTTGATTGCTCTCGGATAAACAGAAACCTGCTTTCTGTCTCTGCCCAGTCTCTCAAAGCGGACAACGCCGTCTACCATGGCAAATAATGTATCATCTCCGCCGCGGCCTACGTTTACGCCCGGATGGATCTTGGTTCCGCGCTGTCTGTAAAGCACGTTGCCGGCAAGAACGAACTGACCGTCCGCACGCTTAGCACCAAGTCTCTTGGACTCGGAATCACGGCCGTTCTTTGTGGAGCCGACACCTTTCTTGTGAGCGAAAAGCTGAAGGTTCATCTTGAACATCAGTTACACCTCCTCGAATCGTATTCTCATATACTCCTCACCGCAGCTCTCCTGCACGTCCTGAAGTCCCAGGACAAGAGCGTTCATGAGAAGCGTCGCATCGTGGCTTGCTTTGCCGGGAAAACGGAACCGGAAGAATCCTTCCTCACACTCCGCCTCAAAGCGGTCATCTGTGAAATGTTCCACGGAATTGGCCATATTCACCGTCAGTGCAGATACCGCCGCACAGACAATATCCTTGCCGTACTCATCGTATCCGGCATGACCGTCCACCGTTATCCCCAGCGTATTACCGTCTGAATCAGTTTCTATTCTGACGTTGATCATCGGACATTACGCGTTGATCTTCTCGATCTTCACTTCAGTGAAAAGCTGTCTGTGACCATTCTTCTTATGGTAACCTGTCTTCGGCTTATACTTGTAAACAATTACTTTCTTCGCCTTGCCCTCTTTTACCACGGTAGCGGTAACGCTTGCCCCGTCAACGACAGGAGTACCGATCTTAAGCTCTGCGTCATTGCTGACAACAAGAACCTGATCGAAGGTTACGCTCTGGCCGGCGTCTACACCGAGCTTCTCAACTCTGATGACATCGCCCTCGGCAACTTTGTACTGTTTACCACCGGTTGCTATAATCGCATACATCTGATGGCACCTCCTATAATAAATACTCGCCAGCTTCGGCGGCAGGACGCACTTCTAGCCTCGCTGTGCGGCACACCCATATAGTTTAACAACTGCTTCCCGAATTGTCAACGGGATTTTTTATATAATTTTCGGCCAGCGGCCGTTCTACCTTCATCCTTGTGATCTCCACCAGACCAAGGGCTGTAATGTCCACAAGAACCGTTTTCACCGGGTCCTTCTGCAGTTCCTTCCGGAGATGGTCCATCAGGCGCTCACTGTCCCCCGGCCGCCGCATATTGATGAAGTCGATGAGAATAATTCCGGACAGATTCCGCAGCGTAAGCTGCCTGGCCGCTTCCTCCGCTGCCTCCATATTTACCTTCAGGATGGCTTCGTCCATCGCTTTCCGGCCGGAGAATTTCCCCGTATTCACATCAATCACCGTCAGCGCCTCCGTGGGCTCAATGACAAGATACCCGCCGGATTTCAGCCAGACCTTCGGCGAAAGGGCATCCCGGAGTGCCGTGTCCAGCCGGTAGAGAGAAGAAAGCGGCAGGGTTTCATCCTCATAGAAGGAAAATATCTCCTTCCGGTCCGGCGCCTCCTCCAGGAGGAAACGAACAATATTCTCCCTGCAGTCCGCCCTGTCTGTCACAATGCGCTCCGTATCCCGGAGATTTCCCCGGATCAGCCGGATATATTCCGGTTCCGCCTCCCGAAGAAGGGTTCCCGCCTGGCGGGTCTTTGCCTTTTCCAGCACCTCCCGGGCCTTTCCCCGGAGGTATTCCAGCTCCCTTCGGATGTCCTCCTCCGGAACAGACGAGGCCTCCGTACGGGCGATGACTCCGAAATCTTCATCCATCCATTCGGTGAGAACCTGAAGAAGTCTCTTTCTCTCTCCGTCGTCTGTTATTTTCGAGGAGATCGCCCGGTTCTTTCTGCCGGATGTCAGTACCGTGAAGCGCCCCGCAAAGCTCAGATTGGAAGAAAGCACCGGTTCTTTGGTTTTGACCGCATCCCGCGCAACCTGCACCGCCAGCTCCTCCCCTTCCCGGAGATCTTCCCGATGGTTGTCCCGCAGGCTGAAATAGCCGGTTTTTCCCGGCGCAAACTCGATAAAGGCTGCCTCAATGCTGGGGACAATATGCTTAACCCTGCCGGTATAGATATTGCCCACAAGAGAATTATCCGGAGGCTCCGGCAGAATCCTCGATACTCTGCCGCCATCGATCACTGCCGCGGTCAGGAGGCCGCGGCAGTCGGTAATCACAATCGTTTTCATCAGAATTCTGCTCCGTAATCTTCCAGGGAACGGAACCGGTGTTCCCCGTCCGTACCTTCATCGGCGTAGAGCTCCACCCGCTCCACCTGAATGGCCAGAGCCGGGTATTCCTGTCCTTCCGAGAGATAAAACGCATCCAGAACCTGCTCGGGCTTGGCGTTGGCAGAGCTTCCCTGCGACAGTTTAAGAAACATGCCGCATCCCCCGTCATGCTCGGGAATGGATGCTTCGAAATAAGCCTCATAGACCAGGGGTCCCAGGTCCGTCTCCCGGTCTCCCTTCTTTGTGTGCTTCACATAAGGGATGGAGTCTCTTCTGGCAAATGCAGCCGCCCTCTCCCAGAATTCTCCGGGATTCTCCGGTTCTTTTCCTTCCTTGAACCAGACCCGGTAGTCCGCCGCAGCAGTGACGGACATGGCGTTTTTCGTGCCGTCGGGAAGAAGCCTGCAGCTGGTGACTGTAAGTCCCGGTACGCCGGCCGCATTCAGACGGCTGACCATATCCTCTGAGCTTTCTGCCTCATGGACGTCGATGTCGCAGTATTCTCCCAGGCTTAAATGCCCGACGCTCAGGGGAGATGCAAAGGACATAACCTGATGGGGGTTAAATCCCTCACTGTACCGGATGGGAATCCCCGCCCGGCGGATCAGCTTCTGGAAATAGCGCATGATGTCCAGATGCCCGATAAACCGGAGGTCTCCCTGCTTCCGGAATTTAATTCTCAGTTTCAAAGCAGACACCTCCTCCGAATTTTCTCACGCCGCAGCCGCTGCACATTTCCCGGCAGTTTTTGGTCACTTTGCCGGCTTTCGCATGCTCCCACTCCCGGATGAAGAACTGCTTGCTCACGCCGCAGTCGATGAAGTCCCAGGGAAGCACTTCCGTAACCTCCCGCTCCCGCTCGGTATAGAAGGACGGATCGATATGGGCTTCTGCAAAAGCCCGCATCCACCGGTAGTTGTCGAAGGTTTCATTCCAGGCATCATAGAGGGCTCCGTTCCGGTATGCCAGCTCCACAGCCTCTGCCACCTTCCGGTCTCCCCGGGCCAGAACGCCCTCCAGTACGGAGACGTCCGCCTCATGCCAGTTATAGCGAAGAGACTTCTTGTTGAGCATTTCCTTCATGCGGTGGTTTACAATAGCTGCCTTGCCCAGGAATTCATCCCGGTTGTTCATTCTTGCCCACTGGAAGGGCGTAAAGGGCTTCGGCACAAAGAAGGAGGTGCTGGCCGTCACCTGCACCTTGCCGTGGCGGTCTTCCTTCGGCACGGTATCATAGTAGTTTTCCGCCACCCGCTCCGTCAGCTCCGCGATGCCCCGAATATCCTCTTCCGTCTCAAAGGGAAGTCCCAGCATGAAATACAGTTTGACCTTATTCCATCCGCCGCGGAATGCCATGGCCGAACCATTCATGATATCCTCTTCGGTCAGTCCCTTGTTAATGACATCGCGCATCCTTTGGGTTCCTGCCTCCGGTGCAAAGGTCAGGCTGCTTTTTCGCACGTCCTGCACCTTGCTCATGACATCCAGAGAGAAGGCGTCAATGCGGAGAGACGGGAGGGAGATATTGACGCCGCTCTTCCCGTACTTCTCAATCAGATAGTTCAAAAGCTTCTCCAGCCCGCGGTAGTCGCTGGTACTGAGGGAGCTGAGGGTGATCTCGTCATATCCCGTGGAGGAAAGCAGGGCGTCCGCCAGCCGCATCAGCTCTTCCGGAGACCGCTCCCGGACCGGCCGGTAGATCATCCCGGCCTGGCAGAACCGGCATCCGCGGATGCAGCCGCGCATGACTTCCAGGGTCACCCTGTCCTGGGTTGCCCGGATAAAGGGAACCACGGGCTTCTCCGGATACCAGGTCCGATCCATGTCCATCACCAGCTGGCGTTCCACCATCGCCGGCGCATGGGGATTGTTGGGCACCATCTCCAGGATCGTGCCGTCTTCCCGGTAGGAAACATCGTAAAAGGCGGGTACGTAGATTCCGGGAATTTCGGCGGCTGCCTCCAGGAAGTCCCTGCGGCTTCCGCCCTTTTTCCGGTTCTCCAGATAGGCGTCCAGCAGCCGGAAATACACCACCTCTCCCTCGCCGATATAGAACATATCGAAGAAGGGCGCGATGGGCTCCGGATTATAGCTGCAGGGTCCTCCGCCAATGACGATGGGGCAGTCCTCGCCCCGGTCTTCGGCATGCAGCGGAATGCCCGACAAATCAAGGATCTGCAGAATATTCGTATAGCACATCTCATACTGCAGGGTTATGCCCAGAAAATCAAAGTCCTTGATGGGATCCTGGCTTTCCAGGGCAAACAGAGGAATGTTCTTTTTCCGCATGATGGCGTCCAGGTCCGTCCAGGGCGAATACACCCGCTCGCACCAGACGTCCTCTCTGCGGTTGAACATATCGTAAAGAATCTGTATTCCGAGGTGGGACATGCCGATCTCATAAACATCGGGAAAGCACATGGCAAACCGCACCTGTACCTTCGATTTGTCCTTGACGACACTGTTCAGTTCCCCGCCGATATAACGGGCCGGTTCGCTGACCGACAGCAGCACCTCGTCATCCAAAGCTAGTTTTCTCATTCGTTCTCCTCATCCCGTTCTTCCAGGTCCTCTGCGAGGGGTTCCAGATAGTGGACCAGCATCTCGCGGACACTCCGGATCCGGCGTTTGTCGCTTCTGTCCAGTTCCTCGTAGGTAAAGCTCTTCCTGCCGCCCTGTTCCATGCGGTTCCACCAGACTTCCATATCCCGGTAGGGCACATAGTAGATTTCATCCCGCTGGGTGTAATACACGACAAAGAACGCCACGCCGCCCTGCTCCTCAAAAGCCTTCATAAAAGCCATCTGGTGGACGTGGACGTTCTGCAGCGGAAAGGTATCCGCCGCGCATTCCTTCGCATCAAAGCAGACGGCTACGCCCTGGATGACGCCGATATAGTCCACGGTACTCTTCTGGTCAAAATAGGCCAGCGTAATGTGATGGGTCGCCTTGTCGATATTGATGGGCGTAATCGGTGTCGGCACCTTCTGGATCAGCCCCAGATGCCGTTCCCGGTAGCATTCATTTGTATGATTGATCAGGTCCTCCAGCGTGGAACCGCGGAGACCTCTCCCATTCCAGGTACCCAAGCATATCCTCCTGCTCTTACCCTATCAGATACTTTACCGCTCTCCGGAAAAGCTCCGGTTCCTCTGCAGTAAACACCTTTCCTCCAAGCCTCCCCAGCGGTTCCTGCACCTCATACGGCATCTCCAGCCGCGCCGCATGAAGCAGCTGGGAGGAAATCCCCAGCTCACGCCGAAGCGTCTCATTCCATGCCCGGTTTCCGTATTTGAAATCACCGGCCACAGGATGGCCGGCGGATGCCAGATGGGCGCGGATCTGATGGGTCTTTCCCGTCACCAGCCGGACCTCCAGAAGCGTTGCCTTATCGCTCTTTGCCAGCGGACGGTACTCCGTGATGATTCTCTCATCCCCAGGATCCTGCTTCTCCGGGAAGACGGAAACCCTGTTGGCAGCCGCATCCTTTCGCAGATACCCGTCAAGCCGCATTCCATGGCCGATACGACCGCGCACAATGGTCCGGTAGAACTTTCCCACCTTCCGGGTGCGGATAAGCTCCGACATGGTCTGGAGACCGGGCAGACTCTTGCCGGCAATCAAGAGTCCGCTGGTATTCCGATCCAGGCGGTTGCAGATTCCGGGACGGAATGCCCTGAGATCCTCTGTGGTCAGCTGTCCGCTCTCCTTAAGATACCGAAGAAGCAGTTCATTCAGGGATATGTCTCCGGCCTCCGCCTTCTGGGAAAGAAGTCCTGCCGGTTTGTTGAACAGAATAATATCCGCATCCTCGTAGACAATCTCCGGGATGGGCTGCGCATCTTCCTTCCTGCCAGGGGCTTCATTTGCCCCCGACTCTTTCCCGGTGCCGGAAAACCGGGTGATGGTCTCGTCGGAAAGAAACAGCTTTATCTCGTCGCCGACGGCCAGAATCTCCGACCCGTCGCACTTTTTTCCGTTTCTTGTAATATTCTTTTTCCGGAGCATCTTGTAGATAAAGCCGCGCCCCGCTTCCTTCAGGTATTTTGAAAGAAACTTGTCCATACGCTGACCGGCTTCATTGGCCCCTATGGTTATACTCTGCATATCTGCCTCACATGGACATCTTCTTCAGCGTCTCTGCCGCATAATCCATGCTGCCGTCGTCCTCATATTCCGAAGCCGGCTTCAGACTCTCCATCCTCTTTTCGAAGGTCTTCCAGTCCGAAATAATATGCAGATTACCGTCCAGGCGCATGGCCTCCAGGGTCCGGTTCAGCTCCGCCTCCGAGGCTTTGACATTCACCTTCGGATTGATGTTGTAGGCATAGATTCCGGTCGGATGAATCGCCAGAACATCGACGGGAATCACGGAGGTGGTCGTGGTCAGCACCATATCATAAAGAATAAGGGCCTTTTCCTCATAGGGCTTCACCTTCTCATAGAAGGCCCTGTCCGGTGTTTTAAACTTCCACACCGCCGCCAGCGGCGTGGCGAGATTGGCCAGCGGGATTGCGATGAGAACGGCACAGATGATGCTGAGAATGTTCAGTATTCGGTTTGCCGTCGTAAACCGGATAATCATAAGGATGCCGATGGCACAGGCCATAAGGCCGATCCAGAAGAGTCTTTTCCGTTTGAAGTAATCGCGGTATCCGTAGACACCCTGTTCTTTCTTTTTCACAGCCGTTCCTTTCCCCACTGCGGCATGAACCGCAGAAGCTCGCGGAAATCCCGCGCATAATAGTCCGCCATGGAGCGAATCTGCGGGCGGAATTCCTCCGCTGCGTCATCCTCGATGGCACACACCTTCATTCCCGCAGCCTTTCCGGCGGCAATCCCGGCCGGCACATCCTCAAAGACCAGGCACTCCTCGGGCCGAAGACCCAGAAGCTCTGCCGTATGAAGGTATATATCGGGAGCGGGTTTTCCGGCACCCACCTCGCATCCGGTAACCAGCACATCGATATACCGGTCAAGGGCCAGGGATTCATTGAGCCCCTCCACAATCTCCCGGCCGTTGCTGGTGGCGATCCCCGTCTTCATGCCCGCCTTCCGGGCCTCCTTCAGGAATTCCTCCGCCGCCGGTTTGAAGGGAACTTCCTTCCGGTACTTTTCGATGGACATCTCCGTCCAGATCCGCTTAATCTCTTCCAGACCCATATTCAGCCGGAACCGATCCTTGAAGTACACCGCCGTCTCGGAAAAGCTCATCCCCTGTATGATTTCCTGCAGATCCCCGGGAAGGGCAAGTCCCAGGCCTCCGAGAAAATCGATGTCTATCTGCTTCCACATCCACATGGAATCCACCAGAGTTCCGTCCAGATCAAACAGAAGCCCACGAATTCCGTTCAGCATAGGTTCTTCCTCCGACTGTTCTTTCTGTCCGTCGAATGGCCGCCCCTGCACACGCGGCGGCCGCTCTCCGGCTCATCGCACAATAGGCTGCCGCAAACAGACCGTTGCGGCAGCCTTCAGTTATCCTGTCTTCAGTTGGGAACAGATTATTCTTCCGGAACCTCCGGTTCCTCTTCTGCCGGCTCTTCCTGCTGTACCACGATGCTTCCGGAAAGCTCCTGCCGGTTGGCAGAAACGATCTCATAGCTGGACTGCATGGAACTGCGGAAGGAGTCGAAGCGGCCCTGTGCGTCATCGAGAGTATGGCGCACGATGGTCTGCAGGCTTGCGAGCATGTCATCCGTATACTTGATGGAGCTCTGACGGATGCCGTTGGCTTCGTTGACGGCGTTGTCAACAATCTGCTGTGCCTGGGCGTTCGCCTGCTCAATCACCTGATTGGCCTGCTCATAGGCGCGCTGCATGATCTCATGCTCGTTCACCATCTCGTTGGTCTGCTCCTCAGCCTGGGCGATCATGGTATCTACCTGGCTGTGGGCTTCCTTCATGGTCTTATCCGCTTCCGCATGGGCTTCCGCGAGAATCGCATCCTGATTGCTGATGATCTTCTGGTACTGCTTTACTTCCTCCGGAATGCGCATGCGGAGCTCTACCAGGAGTTCTTCGATCTCTTCTTTATTGACAACAATCCGGGAGTTGGAAAACGGCTGCGGCTTGCAGCTGGCAATGTAATCTTCAATCTCTGTAATAATCTGTTCAATCTTACTGCTCATAATACCTATCTCCTCTGTTCAGCGAGTTTCTCTGTGACAATCTCTGCGATTCTGGAATTCAGAAACTCTGAGATATCTCCGCCGTATCGGGCGACTTCCTTCACCATACTTGAACTCAGGTACGCGTACTTAAGATTTGTAGTCAGAAACAGGGTGTCAATCTCAGGCGCAATCACTCGATTCATCTGCGCCATCTGCAGTTCGTATTCAAAGTCGGTCACGGCGCGAAGACCTCTGACGATGACGTCCGCGCTCTGCTGTCTTGCAAAGTCCACCAGTAGTCCGTCAAAAGATAATACCGTGACGTTCGGAAGTTCTGCTGTCACATACCGAAGCATCTCAACGCGCTCGTCTGTCGTAAACAGCGGTGTTTTCGCGCTGTTGCAGAGTACGCCCACTATCACGCGGTCAAAGATCCTGGATGAACGCTCTATAATGTCATAATGTCCGAGTGTCACCGGATCAAAACTTCCGGGATAAATTGCCGTATTCATTCCTGCCCTCCAGAACCAAAAGCCAGAAACTCATGCCGGCTGGTTTTATATACTTTCTCTTTCATTAACCGGTATCCCAGATCCGCGATATAGTCAAACTCCGTCTCCCTGGCGGCCTCAACGATGATCAGCGTATCAGGGGTCAGAATCGGAGATCCGGCCAGCCGTTCCAGAACAGCCCTCTCCAGGTCCTTTCGGAACGGCGGATCCATATAGATAAAATCAAACACCCTGTGCTGATCTTCCAGTCTGCGAATCGCAGTCATAACATCGCAGAGCATAAGCTCTGCCTTATCTGTAAAATGTGTTGTCTCCAGATTGGTGCGGATACACTCCGCCGCTCTGCGGTTGTTCTCCACGAGAACGGCCCGTGCAGCGCCCCGGCTGAGCGCCTCGATGGCAATGGCACCGCTTCCCGAAAAGAGATCCAGAAACTCCGTATCCGGGAGTCCGAACTGGAGTATGTTAAACAGGGTCTCCTTAATCTTATCTCCGGTCGGCCTGGTTTCCAGACCTTCCAGTGTTATCAGTCGCAGTCTGCGTGCACTGCCGGCGATTACTCTCATGCGCTCTTCATGTCTCCTTCTGAAGATGTTCAAATTAGATTATAATATTTTCCTGCCAATCTCACAAGAAGATTCTAAGAAAAATCACAGAAATGACATTTACACTCCGAAAGCATCCTTCAAGACTGTAATTTCATTTCCCCGTATGGCCACCACATCAAACCGGCAGGGTGTCTGGGATGAATACCCGCATCCTGCCAGGTACTGCCTGGCGGTATAAAGTATCTTTGCCTGCTTCCTGCGGTCCACCGCCTCCAGCGGATCCCCGCACTTTGCGCTGTTCCGGTACTTCACCTCAATAAATACCAGATACCTTCCGTCCCGCGCGATAAGATCGATCTCTCCCTGCCGGCAGCGGTAATTATGTTCAAGGATCTCATATCCCTGCCGCTCAAGCCAGGCTGCGGCCAGCTCTTCTTTCTGCTGACCCCGGATTCTTCTGTTCTCCAAATCTTGCTCCTGCAGGCCGTATCATGGCCCTGCTGTCATCTGCCGTTTACAGGATGGACTTCAGGAAGCTTCTCCGGTGGATCGGGCAGGGCCCGAACTCTCGGATCGCATCCATATGTTCCTTAGTCCCGTAGCCCTTATGCTTTGCAAAGCCGTATTCCGGCCACAGACGGTCATACTCCTCCATCATGTGATCCCTTGTAACCTTGGCAAGGATACTGGCGGCGGCAATGGACGGACTTTTGGCGTCTCCGTGAATGATTTTTACCTGCTTTTCCGGATCAATCCCCGGGATAATCACCGCATCGTTGAGGAATATATCGGGAGTCACCGATAATCCGCTCACCGCAGTGCGCATTGCCTCATAGGTTGCCTGGAGAATATTGATCTCGTCAATCCGCTCCGCCGGTACGATTCCCACATGGAAGCTTACGGCTTTCTCCCGGATCTCCGAAAACAGCTCCTCTCTCCTTGCGGGGCTCACCTTTTTGGAATCGTTGAGATAAAGAAGCCGCAGTCCCTTCGGCAGTATCACGGCGCCGGCGGCGACGGGCCCCGCCAAGGGTCCTCTTCCGGCCTCATCAATTCCGCAGATATAAGAGAAGGAATCATATTCCGCGTCGAAGGCAGCCATGGTCTCCAGACGGGCCAGTTCCTTTTCCAGCCGTTTTCCGGTCAGTGCTCTCATCCCTGCACCTCCGGTTCCGCAAGGTCTGCCCCCTCGGGAAGCTCCAGCGTCACCCGCCCCATGCGGCCGGCTCGGAAATCCGTCAGAAGAAACTGGGCGGCCCTGTCATAATCGATGACGCCGCCGGATCGGATGCATCCCCGCGCGCCTGCCTCCGCCTCGAGGATCTGCAGCGGCGTATCCTCTCCGGAATATTCACTCTTCAGATACTCTTTCAGCTGCTCCGGATAGCTCTCCCGCATGAATGCGAGAAGCTCCAGCGCCAGCTCGCCGGAGGGAAGCACGTCATCGCTGATGGAGCCTGTCAGCGCCAGGTTTCTGCTGACCAGCGCATCGTCAAACTTCGGCCAGAGAATTCCCGGCGTATCCAGAAGTTCCAGCGTATTGTCCAGCTTGATCCACTGGTCGGCTCTTGTCACGCCCGGCTTGTTACCCGTTTTTGCAGCGGTTCTTCCGGAGATAGAATTGATAAAGGTCGATTTTCCCACATTGGGGATGCCGCACACCATCGCCCGGATGGGCCGGTTCTTGATGCCCCGCGCCCGGTCCCTGGCAATCCGGTCGGCAGAAACCTCCCGGATGAGGGTCTTTAAGCGGCGCACGTCCTTCATCTGTCGCGAATCCAGCAGAACAGCCCGGATGCCGTGCCGGTCATACCAGGCCTTCCAGAGGTCACTGGCCTTCTGATCCGCAAGGTCCGCCTTGTTCAGCAGTATGATGCGGTCCTTTCCGTTGGCCATGCGGTCTATGTCCGGATTCCGGCTGCCCATGGGCACTCTCGCGTCGGCCAGCTCGATGACCAGACTGACCATCCGCAGGTCCTCGGTCATGGCCCGCTTTGCCTTTGTCATATGTCCCGGATACCACTGTATATGCATAATCTGTCTGCTCCTGTACTGTACTGAAAAAGGAGCGCCGCATCTTTCATGCGACACTCCCTTGCTTCATAGTCTCAGAATTACCGAAGAGTCTCTTTAACCTTCGCAGCCTTACCTGTTCTCTGTCTCAGATAGTTCAGCTTCGCTCTGCGTACCTTACCTCTTCTGACAACTTCAATCTTATCAACAGAAGGAGAATGTAACGGCCAGGTTCTCTCTACGCCGATTCCGTTGGAAGTCTTTCTTACAGTGAAGGTCTCTCTTGCACCGCCGCCCTGTCTCTTCAGAACAGTGCCCTCGAACATCTGGATTCTCTCGCGGTTGCCTTCCTTGATCTTCGCATAGACGCGGATGGTATCACCGACATTGAACTCCGTAATGCCGCTCTTTAATTCAGCTTCTTCAATCTTTCTGATGATCTCGTTCATTGGTATGAACCTCCTCTAAAATCTTTGATGTTCTTGAATACCAATATGTAACAGCGGAACATCTCTCTATTTCACGATTAAGTATAATAACACATAAAAGCCATGTCTGCAAGGGGAAAATCAGTTTTCTGCCTCTTCCGTCTGCCCTTCTTTTTCCTGCTCCTGCATCAGTTTCGCAAGAAACTGTTTTTCCTTTTTGGAAAGGACTGCATTCTTCAGCAGATCCGGCCTGTTTCGCAGCGTTCTCTCGATGGAGCGCTCCCTCCGCCATATATCCACCTTGCCGTGGTCTCCGGACAGAAGCACCGCCGGCACACGCTTTCCCATGAATTCCTCCGGGCGGGTATACTGGGGATACTCCAGCAGATTGTCATGGAAGGTTTCCACCTCTGCGGAAAGGTCATTGCTGAGAACCCCCGGCACCAGTCTTGACACGCAGTCAATCACCACCATCGCGGGCAATTCTCCGCCCGTCAGAACATAATCGCCGATGGAAATCTGATCCGTGACGGATAGCTCCAGGGCCCGCTCGTCGATCCCCTCATAATGACCGCAGAGAAACACCAGATCCTCTTCTAGTGCCAGCTCTTCCGCAATCTTCTGGGTGAAGGTCCGGCCCTGGGGCGTCATATAGATCACCCGCGGTCTCTTTCCCGAGGACTCTAAAACCTGTCTGCACACATCCTCGCAGGCTTCGTATACCGGTTCTGCCTGCATGACCATGCCGGCACCGCCGCCGTAAGGATAATCATCCACATGGTGATGCTTTTCATCATGGGAATAGTCACGGATATTCACGGTATGGAGCGTAATTGTGCCCTTTGCCATCGCCCGGCCGGTAATGCTGGAAGATACGCCCTGTTCGATCAGCTCCGGAAACAGCGTCAGTACATGAAAATTCATAAAACTCTCCGTCAAAGGTCAAGAAGTCCGTCCAGAACATGAACGGTCATGGTCTGGGCGTCCAGGTCCACGGCCAGAATACATTCTTCCGTGGCCGGGAGCAGAAGGTCCTTTTTCTTTCCGTTTCTGACAACATAGACGTCATTGGCCCCGGTTTCCAGAATGTCATACAGCTCGCCCAGCTCTTCTCCCTCGTCCGAAATCACCTGAAGGCCGATAAGGTCGGCAAGATAATACTGTCCCTCTTCCAGGGGAACCGCATCCTCGCGGGAGACATACAGCTCCTTCTGGCGGTAGAGGTCCGCCGTATTCCTGTCATCGATCCCGGCAAGCTTCAGAATTACCATCTTCTTAAAGTACTTTACATGCTCGATGGCACAGGGAACCTTCTCCCCGTTTTTATCCAGCAGAACTTCTTTCAGATCTTCAAACTTTCCTGGGTCATCGGTTGTCGGAAACACATTCACTTCGCCCCGGATACCGTGGGCGGATGTGATAACTCCTACACGAAAAAATTCATTCTTCATCTTTTTTAAGAGAAGCGCCGCCGAATCCCGGGAAGGCACGGCGGCGCTTTTATTATTCGATCTCTACGGTAACTTTTTTATCGCTGCCTGATGACGCAGCTTTGACAACCGTACGGATTGCCCGGGCAATGCGGCCCTGCTTACCAATCACCTTGCCCATATCGGCGGATGCCACATGGAGTTCCACAAGGGTTTCGTTGTCCTTCTCCGTTTCAGTGACGACAACTTCGTCCGGATTGTCGACAAGCGCCCTGGCAATGACTTCTACCAGTTCTTTCATGTCTTTCTCCTTTATAGCGGGGAGTAATTACTGGATTCCGGCTGCCTTCAGAAGCTTTGCAACAGTCTCGGTCGGCTGAGCACCGTTTGCAAGCCACTTCTTCGCGTTCTCCTCGTCAAACTTAACGGTTGCCGGCTCGGTGTTCGGATCGTAGGTGCCTACTTCCTCAATGAATCTTCCGTTTCTCGGGGATCTTGCATCGGCAACGATAATTCTGTAGTAGGGTGCCTTCTTCATACCGATTCTCTTAAGTCTCATCTTAACCATGGTGATTTTTCCTCCTGAAATATATCATTCTTGTTTTATATATAAAAGCTGATTGCTTTTATTTCATTGTTTCTGCGGACAATTAACCGAAGGGAAGACGTCCCTTTCCGAACATGCCGCCCAGTCCGCCCATGCCGCCGAATCCGCCGCGGCGTCTTCCCATCATGCCGGGAAGCTGCTTCATCATCTTCCGCATCTCGCCGAACTGCTTGACCAGCCGGTTGACATCGGCGATATCCACGCCGGCGCCGGCCGCGATCCGCTTCTTTCTGGACGGATTCATCAGCTGCGGGTTTGCCCGCTCTTCCTTTGTCATCGACAGGATGATGGCTTCGACCTTCTTCAGTTCCTTTTCATTGCTCTCCAGGTCAATGTTCTTCAGCTGACCCATACCCGGAAGCATGCCGAGAAGGCTGGACATTCCGCCCATCTTCTTGAGCTGATTCATCTGCTCCATGAAGTCATTATAGTCAAATTCCGCTTTCCGGATTTTCCCGGCCAGCTCTTTGGCTTTGTCCTCATCCACGACAGCCGTGGCCTTGTCAATCAGGGTCAGCACATCGCCCATGCCCAGAATACGGGATGCCATGCGGTCCGGATAGAACTGCTCCAGGTCTTCCAGCTTTTCACCCATACCGACATAGAGAATGGGCTTTCCGGTGACGGCACGGATGGAAAGTGCGGCACCGCCGCGGGTATCGCCGTCCAGCTTGGTCAGTATCACGCCGTCGATGCCGATACGGTCCCGGAAGGTTCCCGCCACATTCACGGCATCCTGACCTGTCATGGAGTCCACCACGAGGATGGAATAATCCACATGGATGGCCTGCTTGATATTCTCCAGCTCCGCCATCATGGAATCGTCAATCTGAAGACGTCCGGCGGTATCGAGTACCATCACGTTATAGCTGTTCTTTGCCGCGTGCTCCATGGCCGCTTTGGCAATGTCCACCGGGCTCTGGGAGGTGCCCATGGCAAATACCGGAACACCGACCTTCTCGCCGTTGCGCTTCAGCTGATCCACCGCCGCGGGACGGTATACATCCCCGGCTACAAGGAAGGGCCTGCGTCCCATGGACTTGAACTTGGCTGCCAGCTTTGCCGCCGTCGTGGTCTTACCTGCACCCTGCAGACCCATCATCATGATGACCGTGACTTCATTGGTCGGCTTCAGGACAATCTCCGTCTTTTCGGAGCCCATCATCCGGACCAGTTCCTCATTCACGATCTTGATGACCATCTGTCCGGGATTCAGCCCGTTCAGCACATCCTGACCGATTGCCCGCTCCTGCACGGCCTTGTTGAAGTCCTTGACGACCTTGAAGTTTACATCCGCTTCCAGAAGCGCCATCTTGACTTCCCGCAGGCCTGCCTTGACATCCGCCTCCGAGAGGCGGCCCTTGCCTGTCAGATTCTTAAATACATTCTGCAGTTTATCTGCAAGACTCTCAAATGCCATTCATTCCTCCAGCATCGAAATCAGACAAGTTCCAGTATTTTATCGGAAATTGCGGAAATCTCATCCACCATCGTTATGTCGCCGCTCTCGCGACAGGCACCGGCCAGCCGTTTTATCTCCGACACATACTCTCTGGTGTGCCTGAACTTTTCCACCAGGCCGAGTCGCTCTTCATATCCTGAAAGGAGCCGGTCGCACCGGCGAATCAGGTCAAAGACGGCCTGTCTTGTGATGCCGTGTTCCTCTGCAATCTCTCCCAGCGACATATCATGCAGGACCAGGTCCTCATAGACAGCCCGCTGATGCGCTGTGAGCAGTTCGCCATAAAAATCATACAGGAGACCCTGTTTTACAATCTTTTCCATAGCGTACCCCGCCTCAGGTTCACTTGACCCTGATAATACTACACGAAGAAAAGAGGGGTGTCAAGTCTTTTTTCTTGACACCCCTCTTTTCTTTTTTCACGCCTGCTGAAAGAATTCAGACAACAGTGAATCCGATTAGTTCTTCTCCGTCTTCATCCCGTTCAGTTCATCGAACACCGCATCATTCAGAACCTTGATGTAGGTTCCCTTCATGCCGGATGAACGGGATTCAATCACTCCCGCACTCTCAAACTTGCGAAGCGCATTGACGATAACGGAACGGGTAATTCCCACCCGGTCGGCAATCTTGCTGGCGACGAGGATACCCTCATTGCCGTGCAGCTCGTCAAAGATATGGGTAATGGCCTCAAGCTCCGAAAATGAAAGGGTGCTGATGGCTGACTTCACGATCTGTATCTTTCTGGTCTCCTCCGCATTCTCTTCATTCACGGAGCGCATCATCTCAAGTCCCACCACGGTGGTTCCGTACTCGCTGAGAATGATATCGTCGATGTCATACTGGGCGCCGGACTTATAGATGAACAGGGTACCGAGGCGTTCGCTGGAAATATCGATCGGCGTGATAATTGCCTGATATTTGTTGACATTTTCCTCTGCAAATCCCAGCGTTGCCAGATTTACATTCTCCTTCGTGGAGAGAACGCTCAGAAGCCGTTCATTCAGCATGTGGTCGATAAATCCGCCCACCTGATCCTCGATCAGCTCATGAATCTCATCTATGCCTGCATGGTTCGCAACGCCAAGTACCTTGCCCTTCCGGCTGATCACCAGGATATTCGATTCCAGAATTTCACTTAAAACTTCACAGATATCGTTGAAGACAACTTTGTGCAAATGATTGTTGTGGAGCAGTTTATTGATTTTTCTAGTCTTGTCTAAAAGTTGTACGCCCACAGTCTAACCTCCTTGCGATGAAAGTTCAGCAAATTTAATCTATACTGAAATTGTACCATTAAATTGGCCTGCGGGCAATCATTTTTTTAGCGAATTCAGAATATTATGTATGTTTTGAATGAAGTCAAACCGTTCTGACAAATCCGCATTCCGGATCGGAACATAACAGCTTTTTTCCTTTCTCATACATAATTTTTCCGCATCTGGGGCATTTCTCCGCGGAGGGTTTTGCCCAGCTCATGAAGTCACAGTCCGGATATCCGGAGCATCCGTAATAGCGGCGTCCCTTTTTGGACTTGCGAACCACCAGGTCCTTTCCGCATTTCGGACAGGCAACACCGATTTTCTCCAGATACGGCTTGGTGTTTCTGCATTCCGGGAATCCGGGGCAGGCCAGGAACTTCCCGTGGGGTCCGTATTTGATAACCATGTTCCGTCCGCAGACTTCACAGATTTCATCGGTCACCTCATCGGCCACCTTCACGGTTTCCAGCTTCTTCTGTGCTTCCGCGACCGCTTCATCCAGGTCCGGGTAGAAATTCTCAATCACCGTTTTCCACGGAACACTTCCCTCACCGATGCTGTCGAGAAGGAACTCCATGTTTGCCGTAAACTTGGTATCCACGATGGTCGGGAAGGCCTTCTCCATGATGCCGTTCACGACCTCGCCCAGCTCCGTGACAAACAGATTCTTGTTTTCCTTGATAATGTAATGCCGGTTCATGATGACGGCGATGGTCGGCGCGTAGGTACTCGGCCGTCCGATGCCCGCCTCCTCCATGGCCCGCACCAGCGTAGCCTCTGTGTAGTGGGCCGGCGGCTGTGTGAAGTGCTGTTCCTTTTCCAGGGCATTCACCTGCATGACCATACCCGGCTGCAGCTTTTCCGTCAGCTCGTTCTTCTCTTCCTTCTCACTGTCGATGGTATAGACTGACAGGAATCCGTCGAACAGCACGCGGGAGGAGGACATGGTAAATACATGCTCCCCGGCGCTTATGCGGACGGAGGTCTGTTCATAGACAGCCGGCTTCATGCGGCTCGCCGTAAACCGGTTCCAAATCAGCTGATACAGCCGGAACAGATCTCTTCCCAGCGACTCCTTCACCATCACCGGTGTGAGGGTGATATCAACCGGACGGATGGCCTCGTGGGCATCCTGAATTCTCACATCACTCTTTTTCTGGGCCTGCCGCTCACCGACGTACTGTTCCCCGTAATGTCCGGCGATATAATCCGCTGCTGCGGCTTCCGCCTCTGCGGATACACGGGTGGAATCGGTTCTCAGATAGGTAATCAGCGCGATGGTGCCTTTTCCCTGGACATCCACGCCCTCATACAGCTGCTGTGCGAGACGCATCGTCTTGGAGGTGGAGAAATTCAGGTTGGATGCGGCCACCTGCTGGAGGGTACTTGTGGTAAAGGGAAGGGGCGACTTCTTGGTGCGCTCCGCAGGTTTTACCTCGCTGACGGTAAACGCAGCTCCCTCCAGATCCCGCAGCACTGCCTCCACATCCGCTGCGCTGTTCAGCGGGGTCTTTTTTCCGTTCTTACCATAATAATGCGCGGTCAGGGTCCGCCGGCTGTTTTCCGGGGACAGCTTCGCGTCCAGGGTCCAGTACTCTTCGGGAATAAAGGAATTGATCTCCTCCTCCCTGTCGCAGATCATGCGCAGTGCTACAGACTGCACACGTCCCGCGGAGAGTCCGCGCTTGACCTTTGCCCATAACAGCGGGCTGATCATGTAGCCCACCATGCGGTCCAGCATTCTTCGGGCCTGCTGGGCATCGACCAGATTCATATCAAGCTCCCGGGGGTGCTTCAGGGACTCCTTGACGGCGTTCTTCGTAATCTCATTAAAGGTAATTCTCTGTACCTTGCCGTCTCCGTTCTCCTCCAGCTTCAGTGCCTTGGACAGATGCCAGGAGATGGCCTCTCCCTCGCGATCCGGGTCCGTTGCGAGATAGACGTGGTCTGCTTTCTTGACCTCCTTGCGGAGTCTGGCCAGCACATCTCCCTTTCCCCGGATGGTGATGTACTTCGGTTCGTAATCATTCTCCGGATCAAAGCCCAGCTGGCTTTTGGGAAGATCCCGCACATGTCCGCCGGAGGCGTCCACGGTATAGTTGGATCCCAGGAATTTTTTTATTGTTTTCACCTTTGCCGGTGACTCTACAATTACCAGATTTTTTGCCATAATCCTCTATTTCCTGACGTAATACTGATTCTCTGACTGACGTATCAGTCCGCGTATTTCCAGACCTGCCAGAATCTCCATACACTCTGCCGAAGGAAGCCCTGCGCGCTCCATGATGTCATCCGCATGTCTGGGGTAGGAATCGATTGCACTATACACCATTTTCTCTTTCTTTGCAAGGTGTGCCCCGGAACTTTCATCCCGCGCCCCGCGCTGCAGCTTCATATGAAAATAGTCCAGAATGTCCGTCGGATTGGTCACAATGCCGGCGCCCACCCGTATCAGACGGTTGCATCCTTCACTGAGCGGATCGTTCCACCGGCCCGGAAGCGCAAACACATCCCGCCCCTGTTCCAGGGCCAGGTCCGCCGTGATCAGGGACCCGCTCCGCTTCTTTGCCTCAATCACAATCACCAGATCCGAAAGGCCGCTGATGATCCGGTTTCTGGCTGGAAAATGCCAGTGCAGGGGCCGGATGTCCGGGAGATGCTCGGAGATCAGGCCTCCTCTGCCGGGAATCTTCATAAAGAGATTTCGGCTGGACTGGGGATAGCATACATTCAGTCCGTTTCCCAGCACGGCGAAGGCGAAGCCCCTTTCTGACAGCACGCCCTGATGCGCTGCTGCGTCCACGCCTTCGGCAAGTCCGCTTATCACCTGGACCCCGTATCTGGCAAGAAGCCGGCCGATGAACTCCGCCTGCTCTCTTCCGTAGTCGGTGCAGCTTCTCGCGCCGACGATGGCAGCCGACGGGATCTCATCGGAAGGCAGAGATCCGCGGACAAAAATCCAGGCTGGGGAATCCCGGAGACTTTTCAGCCGCTTCGGGTAGTCGGAATCCTCCGGGATCACCAGCCGGATCCCCAGTTTATCCAGGCGTTCTTCCATGCGGTCTGTCATCGAATCGGTAATGGTGCATGCCTCCCACAGCGCCAGTTCCTTCGGCTTAAGGATCTCTTCTTCCCGGATGATATCAATAGGAAGTTTTCGGATATCTTCGTAGGATCCGGCGAGCTCCCGCAGCCGGTTCGCCCGCACGGCACCGATGTATTCATGCATGGCCAGCCAGAGCGCCGCTTTCTGCTCACGGTTCATAGCTCCTCCCTTCTCCAGTAATAGCCCAGAAATGATCGAAATGCGGCAGCCTGCGCCAGATCCGATACGCGAATCCTCTCATGCTGTCCCAGGTCAGCGAGAGTCCGTGCCAGGCGAAGAAGCTTATCCGTCCCCCTGAGACTTGCGGAATGTGCTCCCAGATACTGCAGAAGAAAGGATTCCTCCTCCTTTCCCAAAGCGCAGAATTCCTCCAGCATTTTCCCCGTCATCTGCCCATTCCGCCGGATGGGGAGTCCGTTAAACCGCTTCTTCTGCCATTCTCTGGCCTGCAGCACCTTTTCCCTCATGGACGCCGAAGACTCGCCCGGCTTTCGCTTTCCAGGCAGTACAATCTTCTGGAGCGGCACCTCCACCCCGATATCGATCCGGTCAAGAAAGGGTCCGGAAATGCCGGCGAGATATCTTCGCCGCTGCCAGACGGAACACCGGCACTTTCCCATATCCGGATAAAAACCGCACTTGCAGGGGTTCATGGCGCAGACCAGCAGGAAATCCGCCGGGTACTGTTCCGTGCCAGACACCCGGTTTACGGTGACATTCCCCTCCTCCACCGGCTGCCGGAGAAGATCCAGAATCCGCGCTGGGAATTCCGGGAGCTCATCCAGAAACAGCACGCCGCCGGAGGCAAGGGACACCTCCCCCGGCTGGGGACGGCTTCCCCCGCCGATAAGGGCAGCCTTAGTGATACTGTGATGGGGCGACCGGAAGGGCCGTTTTGTGATCAGCGGTGCATCCGGGTCGAGCATGCCGCAGATACTGTACAGCTTGGATACCTCCAGGCTTTCCTCCCGGCTCATGGGCGGCAGAATGGAGGGAAGTCTTCTTGCCGCCATGGTTTTTCCCGTTCCTGCCGGTCCGATAAACAGCAGGTTATGGCCTCCGGCCGCGGCAGCCATGGAAGCCAGCCGCACCGAAGGAAGTCCCTGCAGATCCGAAAAATCAGGACCCGCATCCTCCGGTTCTCTGGAATATTCGATTCCTTCGGCGGCTGCCGTAAGGGGATTGTCTCTTCGGAGTATATTTATAACCTCCCGGATGTCCGATGCCCCGATGACGGCAATATTCTCCGCCAGGGTCCCCTCCCGCAGGTTTTCCTTCGGCAGAAATACCGCCTGAAACCCGTCGGCAGAAGCCTGCAGGGTACCCGGTAGAATTCCCCGCACCGGCCGAAGCGACCCGTCCAGCCCCAGTTCGCCGAAGAAGGCATAGGGCTCCGGCTTTTCCGGATTCAGCACCCCCAGGGCTGCGAGTATTCCCACGGCGATGGCGCAGTCGTAGGCCGTTCCGCCCTTTCGGATCCCCGCCGGCGACAGATTGACGGTAATTTTCCTGGGGGGAATGGCAAATCCCGCGTTCCGCAACGCCGTCCGCACCCGCTCCTGGGCTTCCCTGGTCTCCTCCGAAAGAAATCCGACCATGGAAAAACCGGGCAGGCCGTCCGAAACGTCGACCTCCGCCGTAACCCGGAAACTCTCCACACCGTGAATTCCGTATGTATGAACTTTTGAAATCAATACTGAAACCTCCGCTGAAAAATGCGCAGAGTAAGACAGATAAAACTGCAGAAGGGCAGTCTGAACGAAATGTTGTAATTATTGTACGCCGAAAATGTGAAAAAAACAAGAGGGGCACGGCAGCCTGCGCTGCCGTACCCCTCCGGGATAAAATTATAATTAATTGTTGTAGAGATCTCCCAGCTTGTTGAGATATTCGAATCTCTCCTTTGCAGCCTTCTCGTTCTCTGCATCGAGCTTCGCTGCTCTCTCCTTGTTCTTCAGAGCCAGAGATGCATAACGAACCTCGCCCTTCAGGAATTCCTGATAATCTCCGGTCGGAGCCTTGGAATCCAGGGTGAACTTCTTGTCGCCGCCTGCCGGATTGAACCGGAAGTTGTGCCAGTAACCGCACTCTACAGCCAGCTTCTCCTCGGTCTGGGCCTTGCTCATGCCCTTCTTGATGCCGTGGTTGATACACGGAGCATATGCCATGATCAGGGACGGACCCGGATAAGCCTCTGCCTCAGCGATAGCCTTGACAGTCTGTGCATAGTCAGCGCCCATGGCAATCTGTGCAACATAGACATAGCCGTAGCTCATTGCGATGGAAGCAAGGTCTTTCTTCTTGGTCTCCTTACCGCCTGCAGCGAACTGTGCCACAGCGCCGGTCGGGGTTGCCTTGGAAGCCTGGCCGCCAGTGTTGGAGTAAACCTCGGTATCGTAAACCATGATGTTGATATCCTTGCCGGAAGCAAGTACATGGTCGAGACCGCCGAAGCCGATATCATATCCCCAGCCGTCGCCGCCGAAGGCCCACTGAGACTTCTTTGCAAGGAAGTCCTTATTCTCCACGATTTCCTTTGCCAGCGGATCGTCGATCTCTGCAGCAGCTTCTACCAGCTTGTCGGTTGCAAGACCGTTGAGTGCGCCGATGCCGAAGGTATCGTTCCACTCCTGTGCAGCAGCCTTATACTCAGCAGTTGCCTTGTCAGAAGCAGCCAGCTCATCAACTCTGATCTTCAGGTTGTCGCGCATTGCGTTCTGTGCAAGCAGCATACCATAGCTGAACTCAGCCGCATCCTCGAACAGGGAGTTGTTCCATGCCGGTCCCTTGCCCTCAAGGTTTACGGTGTACGGTGTGGACGGTGAAGAGTTGCCCCAGATGGAGGAGCATCCGGTTGCGTTGCCGATGTACATTCTGTCGCCGAAGAGCTGTGTGATGAGCTTTGCATACGGTGTCTCACCGCAGCCTGCGCATGCGCCGGAAAACTCAAGCAGCGGCTTCTTGAACTGGCTTCCCTTAACGGTGTTCTCTTTGAACTTCGCGATAACGTCCTTCTTCTCCGGAAGCTTCTGGCTGTAATCGAATGCAGCCTGCTGGCAGAGACCGTTATCCAGCGGAACCATGGTCAGAGCCTTCTCACCCTTCATGCCCGGGCATACGTTTGCGCAGGAACCGCAGCCTGTGCAGTCGAGTGCGGAGACAACGATGGTGAACTTGTACTGATCCTTCATACCGGTCAGCGGAAGGGTCTGTGTGCCTTCCGGAGCAGCAGCTGCCTCTTCGTCGGTCATGGCAATCGGGCGGATAGCTGCGTGCGGGCAGACCAGGGAGCAGAACTCACACTGAATGCACTTGGAGGAATCCCATACCGGAACATTTACAGCGATGCCGCGCTTCTCAAATGCAGCGGAGCCGGACGGAGTTGTGCCGTCTGCGTATTCGGTAAATGCGGAAACCGGGAGGTTGTTTCCTTCCTGGGCATTGATATGTGCCTGGACGTTGTTGACAAAGCGTACGGCATCCTCGCGGCCCTCGGTTGCGTGGGTGAGGTCAAGGCCTTCATCCTGTGCATCCTTCCAGCTCTCGGGGATGGTTACCTCAACGACGTGCTCAGCACCTGCATCAATCGCAGCCCAGTTCTTCTTTACGACATCCTCGCCCTTGCGGCCGTAGGTTGCCTGAGCGGCATCCTTCATGAACTTGATTGCCTGCTCTTCCGGAATAATCTTCGCCAGCTTGAAGAATGCGGACTGAAGAATGGTATTGATTCTTGTCGGGCCCATGCCGGTCTCGATACCGATCTTTACGCCGTCGATGGTGTAGAACTTAATCTTATGGTCATAGATGAACTTCTTCACCTGACCCGGCAGTCTCTGCTCGAGCTCTGCTGCATCCCATGCGCAGTTGAGAAGGAAGGTACCGCCGTCAACCAGCTCCTGAACCATGTTGTACTTGCGGATGTATGCCGGGTTGTGGCATGCAACGAAGTTGGCCTTGTGAATCAGGTAGGTGGACTTGATCGGCTTCTTGCCGAAGCGCAGGTGGGACATGGTTACGCCGCCGGACTTCTTGGAGTCGTAATCAAAGTAAGCCTGTGCATACATATCGGTGTTGTCGCCGATGATCTTGATGGAGTTCTTGTTTGCGCCTACGGTACCGTCTGCGCCGAGACCCCAGAACTTGCAGTTTACGGTACCCTCGGGAGTGGTTACCAGTGCCGGACCCAGATCCAGGGACAGGTTGGTCACATCATCCTTGATACCGATGGTGAATCTCTGCTTCTCGGTGTTGTCATATACGGCAACGATCTGTGCCGGAGTGGTATCCTTGGAACCAAGACCATAACGGCCGGTATAGATCGGAGTCTGATCGAACTTTGTGCCCTTGAGTGCGCACACGACATCCAGATACAGCGGCTCACCGAGAGAACCCGGCTCCTTGGTTCTGTCGAGTACGGAAATCTTCTTTACGGTCTCCGGGATAGCTGCAACGAGAGCATCCGCGCAGAACGGTCTGTACAGACGAACCTTCACAACACCGACCTTGCGGCCTGCAGCGTTGAGGTAATCTACGGTCTCCTCGATGGTATCGCATACGGAACCCATGGCGATGATGATCTGCTCGGCATCCGATGCGCCGTAATAGTTGAACAGCTTGTAATCGGTACCGATCTTCTTGTTTACTTCATCCATGTATCCCTGTACGATGGCCGGCATAGCATCATAGTACTTGTTGGCAGCCTCGCTGACCTGGAAGAAGATATCCGGGTTCTGTGCGGAACCCCGCTCTACCGGGTGGTTCGGATTCATGGCGTTCTTCTTGAATTCACGGATAGCGTCAAAATCAGCCATATCCTTCAGGTCTTCATAATCCCATGTCTCGATCTTCTGGATCTCGTGGGAGGTACGGAAACCGTCAAAGAAATTGATAAACGGAACTCTTCCCTTGATAGCGGAAAGATGTGCTACCGGGGTAAGGTCCATAACTTCCTGTACGCTGGATTCGCAGAGCATTGCGCATCCGGTCTGACGACAGGCATAAATATCGGAATGATCACCGAAAATAGAAAGAGCATGTGTGGCAATTGCGCGGGCAGAAACGTTGAATACGCCCGGAAGCAGTTCGCCGGCAACCTTGTAAAGGTTCGGGATCATGAGCAGAAGGCCCTGGGAAGCGGTATAGGTTGCGGTCAGCGCACCGGCTGCAAGAGAACCGTGCACAGCACCGGCAGCACCGGCCTCAGACTGCATCTCGGTAATCTGAACAACATTACCGAAAATGTTCTTCCGACCTTCGGTTGCCCACTCATCTACATGCTCCGGCATTACAGATGAAGGAGTAATCGGATACATTGCGGCAACTTCTGTATACGCATACGATGCATATGCAGCAGCTTCGTTGCCATCCATTGTTTTCATTTTTCTGGCCATGAATATTCCTCCTGAATTAATTATATAGAAACCACTCCTGCGGCAGGACCCGGGGTAACACCCTTCTGTCTTGCCTTTAGATATTATAACAAAAACCGGTGAGAATGCAAATGGATCGTTGGTATCCCTATGTTCTTTTAAAGGAACATCTTCTGCAGCTCCACTTCGATAAATGCGGCATCTGCGGCAAAGGTACCCTGCACCATCTGCGGGCTTCCGCCGCCTCTTCCGGAAAGGATGCTATTTAAAATTTTAATACTGCTCTGCATATTTTCGTGAGTGCTTCCGAGGCAGTAGCTGTACACGCCCTCTTTATCACTGCCGGAAAGAACGCAGCACACCTCTCCCTTGCCCTTTTTCAGCAGCAGGTCGCAGTATTTGCGGATTTCCACCGGCTTCATACCCTTCTCAAATACGACCACAAGCCGTTCGCCGTCCGGTGCCGCCTCAGCCCGAAGCTCCAGCAGCTCCCGGAGAAGCTCGGAGATTCTCAGATCCTTTTCGGCAGACTGTTCCATGAAGTGCCGGACCGCTTCCGCGCTCTCGTAAGGCTTTGCGGAAAGCATGTCGCAGATGGACTTTACAGCATCCGTCTTCTTCCGGTAATCCTCCATGGCCCGCATTCCCGCATGCATCATGATGCGGACGCCGCCCTTGTAGTGAATCATGGAGAGAAACTTGATGGGTCCGATCTCCCCCGTAAACCGGACATGGGTGCCGCAGCAGGCACAGATATCCGCGCCGGGAATCTCCACCAGCCGCACATCTCCGCTCAGCTCCTTCTTGCTCCGGTAATCGGTGGCATGAAGTTCCTCCTCCCCGGGATACCAGACATGGAGCGGAAGGTTCCGGAACACGATCCCGTTGGCCTCCTGCTCAATCTCCATCAGTTCTTCCCAGGTAAGAACGCCGCTTATATCCAGGCGGATCTCCTCCCCCATGTGGAATCCCACATTGTCATAGCCGTATTTCCTGTGAATCAGGCCGGAGACAATATGCTCACCGCTGTGCTCCTGCATCCGTGAAAACCGGTCCTTCCAACAGATTGTGCCGTGGACCTCCTGCCCTTCCGCGAGGGGAGCATCTGTCATATGCACCGGGATTTGGTCCTTTTCCTGCACGTCCAGAACCTTCACATCGCCGAGTGTTCCCGTATCAGCGGGCTGTCCGCCGCCCTCGGGAAAAAAGGCGCTCTGGTCGAGCACCACCTCATAAAGCTTCCCTGCCGGCCTGCAGGAGATAACTCTGGCATCAAATTCCCGCAGATAGGCATCCTCAAAATACAATCTTCTCATATACCTTCTCATCCATTCTGTTGCTCAAATTTTTCCGCCTGTATCAGAAGCGCGTTGACAATCGCGCAGGCCACGGTGCTTCCGCCCTTTCTTCCGGCGGCTATAATCCAGGGAATTTCCGGCTCTTTGTCCGCAAGAAACAGTTCCTTGGAAGCCGTCACATTGACAAATCCCACCGGAGCTCCGATCACAAGCTTGGGGTGGATTACCCCCGCCCGGATCAGTTCATGCAGCCGGATTAACGCCGTGGGTGCATTTCCCAGCGCGATGACGGCACCTTTTCCCGTCTCTTTTTCCAGCCTGGCGGCATGCTCCATACTGGCGGACGCTCTGGTGATGCCCCTTCTTTTCGCCTCCTCCGCCACATCCTTATCTGCCATAAAGCAGCGGAGGGTTCCGCCGAAGTTCTCCAGCGTCCTTCTGCGGATGCCGGCCTTCGCCATGTTGGTGTCCGTTATCACGTCGGAGCCTTCGAGGAGACTCCTTATTCCGGCCTCTGCCGCCCCAGGGGAAAAACGGAGATTGTCGGCAAAATCAAAGTCCGCCGTCGCGTGGATCACCCGGAGAATTACCGGTTCTTCCCAGGAAGAAAACCTTCGTTCTCCCAGCTCACTGCGGATAATCTCCATACTCCGCAGTTCAATCTCCTCCGGTTTCACGATTTCGATACCGGCGAGATACTTTCCTGCTTCCGCATCCATAACATCAGCCTTTCTCAAGCCCCATCAGATCCCTGATACGCCCCATATCCAGCGTTTCCCGGAGGATCCGGGCAAGCCTGTCATACTGTTCCTCCCGGTACAGCCGGTAATCCGTACCGCCATCCTTCTCTTCTGCGCCTCCGAGTATTTGGGAAATGGCCTGGGCAATGCCCGGCGCATCGAAGATACCGTGGATATAGGTGCCGCAGATATTGCCTTCGGCGTAGCCCAGGACGATGTTCGCCGGACCGTCCTCCGGAAGCACAAAATACCGGTCTGGTCCCACGTCCTCGATGTACTCCGAGATTCCCATATGAAGCTGATATCCCTCAAAAGCCATGCCGGAAAGGCCACAAAAGGTTCCTTCCACGGTGCCGAAGTGTCCCCGCACCTGGCTCTGTATTTTCTCTCCGGAAAACACCGTGGCGATCGGTACAAGACCCATGCCGGGAAGAATGCGGCCGGGCACGCCGCCCTCGGTCCCCTCCGGGTCATGCAGTTCCTTCCCCATCATCTGGAAGCCTCCGCAGATGCCGAAGACGGGCACATGCTCCCTGGCCATATGGCGGACAAGCCTCTCAAGCCCCGTCTGCCGCATCCAGAGGAAGTCCTGGATGGTATTCTTGGAGCCGGGCAGAATCACAAGATCCGGCTTTCCCAGCTCATCGGCCTCTTCCACATAGCGCACCCGCAGCCCCTTTACCAGCTCCAGCACATGGAAATCGGTAAAGTTGGAGATATGCGGAAAACGGATAACCGCCACATCTTTGCCGGCAGAAGAAGCATCCCCGCTCCCTTCTCTCTCATTGGAAAGCCTCTCGCTCAGGCTGTCTTCATCATCAATATCTGCCGCAGAGTGGGGAACAACCCCGAGAACCGGAATATGGAGCAGCTCCTCGATCTGGCCGATTCCCGGCGTAAGCAGAGATACATCTCCCCGGAACTGGTTGATGATAAGGCCTCCGATCCTCGCCCGCTCGTCCGGTGCCAGCAGCATGACGGTCCCGTAGAGCTGGGCGAAAACACCGCCCCGGTCGATGTCACCGGTCAGCAGAACCGGCGCATCTACCAGCTTTGCCAGGCCCATGTTCACGATATCATCCTGCTTCAGGTTGATTTCCGCAGGGGAACCCGCCCCCTCGATGACGATGACATCATAGGCTTCGTCCAGCCGGCGGAAGGATTCCATAATCTCCGGAATCAGGCTTTTCTTGCGGGAAAAGTACTCCCTGGCACTCATATCGCCGATGGGAACGCCGTGCAGAACCACCTGCGAGCCGATGTCGCTGCTGGGCTTTAACAGAATGGGATTCATGTCCGCAGACGGCCGTATGCCGCAGGCCTCCGCCTGCACGGCCTGTGCCCGGCCGATTTCGAGGCCATCCGGCGTGACAAAGGAATTCAGTGCCATATTCTGGGATTTAAAGGGAGCGACTCTGAGGCCGTCCTGCCGGAATATCCTGCAGAGACCGGTCGTAATGAAGCTCTTTCCCACGTTGCTCATGGTTCCCTGGATCATAATCTTTTTAGCCATTTGTTTTCTCCCCGCAAATCTGCCGGATGGCGTTAATAAGTTCTCTGTTCTCTTCCCTCGTCTTCACACAGACCCGGAAGAACCGTCTGTTCAGTCCCTCGTAATCTGCACAGGACCGTATCAGAATCCCCCGCGCAAGACATGCTTTTTTCAGCACCTCTGCATCCCGGCAGCGAATCAGCAGATAATTGGCATCGGAATCGTACACCTTCATGCCCGATTCTCTGAGGCTTCCCGCAAGATAATCCCGTTCCTCTTGCAGCATCGGCTGAACCTTCTTTACCTCTTCACTGAGGATGCCGTCAAAGGCGCAGCAGCCGGCGGCTTCCGCCGGCGCACTCACCGGCCAGGGCTGCATCGAACGGCAGATTCCTTCCCGAACCCGGTCGGATGATGCGATGGCATACCCCAGCCGCAGTCCCGGCATAGCGCAGATTTTCGTGAGCGAATCCAGCACCAGAACATGGCCGTAATCCCCGGGATGGGCAGCGATCTCCGGAAGAAGGGAGAACCTTCCCCGGTCCGGAAGAAACCAGCCGAAACACTCATCCAGCACCAGGTAGGTTCCGGTAATCCGGCAGACGCCTGCAATTTCCCTGAGGACATCCGCACCGACAGCCCTTCCGGTCGGATTATTCGGCGATGCGAGGACCAGCATATCATAATGCTCTTCCCGGAGTGCCCTGATGAGCTCCGGCAAAGCCTGCGCCAGGTCAAAGCCCGATTCTTCGGAAAGGGTAAGGAATCTAATCTCCGCGCCGGAGGCCTCTGCCATTCTCCGGTATTCCCCGAAGGAAGGCACCGGAAGAAGAACACGGTTGGGTCTTCCGGAGAAGAAAACTGCCTGCAGCAGCTCCGAGGCGCCTCCTCCGAAGATAAAATACTCCGGGGAAATGGAAAGTCCCAGCCTTCTGTACCATCCGGCTGCAGCCTGCCGCAGCTTCCTCTGCCGGATATCCGGATACTGTTCCCAGGAACTCGAAGAAGAAAGCACCGCATCCCGCAGTGCTTCGGTCATTCCCAGCGGGTTCAGGCTGACGGAAAAGTCCAGCCGTACCGGCTCTGTATAGACATCTCCCCCATGTTGTTCCCGCATTTTGATTCCTCCGAATAACTTATGTACAGCGCTTTTAAAGCGTTATGAAAAACCGGCCAGAATGGCCGACCGGACCACCCCGGCGATAACCAGCATCAGGATGGAGGCTGCCGTGACCAGTCTTCCTGCCCGCCCGATATCCGCGGCCTCACAGTGCCTTGTCTCATCGCCGATAAATGGTTTCTTTACCAGTTTTCCGAAATACCAGGCATCCCCTGCGAGCCGGAGCCCGAGGGCGCCCGCACAGGCAGCTTCCGTCTGGGCTGAGTTGGGGCTCTTGTGGTTTCTCCGGTCTCTCTTCCAGATCCGGTACGCCCCTTTCCCGTCATATCCGGGAAGTATGGCCGCCGAAAGGATCAGCAGCAGCGCAGCCAGACGGGAAGGCAGATAATTTGCCAAATCATCCGTCTTCGCCGCGGCAAAGCCGAAGTGCAGATACCGGTCATTCCGGTATCCCACCATGGAATCCATAGTATTCACCGCCTTATAGGCCCAGGCGCCGACGGGGCCAAAGAGCATATACCAGAACAGGGGCGCTGCGATGCCGTCACAGCACCCTTCCGCCACCGTTTCCACCGCCGCCTTGGCGACTCCTTGCTCGGAAAGCCGGTCCGTATCCCGGCCCACAATCATGGAGACAGCTCTGCGGGCATCCGAAAGGCTTCCTTCCCGAAGGGCCTGTTCCACCAGCCCGCTCTCCTCCCGGAGAGAACGGATGGCCAGAAAATAAAAGATACTGATACTTTCTGCCGCATATCTTATAAATCTCCCGGCAGCCGGCCCGAACAGCCGTGCCGCGAGAATAGACGGCAGGATCAGAACGCCGGCCGCGGAAAATGCAGTGATACAAACCGTCAGCAGAACCAAAAATACACCTGCCGTCCGTTCCCCTGCAGGTGTGTGCGGAAAAATACCGCGAAGCCCTTCCAGCTTCCGTATGAGATTTCCGATGGCGCGGACCGGATGGGGCAGAGAATGGGGGTCTCCAATCATCGCATCAAGCATGGCGCCCGTGAGAAGGGCCGCCATGGCAGCTATCACCCGGTCACTCATCCCCATCCTCCCCGGCTTCCTTCTTCAGACAGACGGGAATCCCGCAGATGATGCGGTACACCGAGGATGCCCTGCGGGCAGCGGCCTGCGAAAAAGAGCCTGCCGCATCGCGCCACGCTCTCTCACCCGCATCTGCCGGAACGATCCCCAGGCCTATCTCATCGGCACAGAGTATCTCCGGACCGCCTTCCTCAGAAAGTATCTTTAAAAGCTCCTCCGGGGCACGGAGATATTCCGACCTCCGCAGAAGCAGCTGCTCTGCATGTACGAGGATGCGGCAGTTCTCCGCCTCCTCCATGCTGCAGCTTCTTCCGTCCGCAACCTCCTGCAGGCCCCCTGTCATGCCATGCTTTTTACGGAGAAGCTGTTCTGCAAAAGCCGTCTTCCCCTGGTTTCTTCCTCCGGTAATAAATATCATCTCGGTATCCTGTCCTCAGAAACAGGCAAATGCTGCCGCAATCACAAGCCCCGGCAGCATATTCGCCACCCGCAGGGTCTTCGGAAACAGCAGATTGATGCCCACGCAGAAAATCATAATATTTCCGACGAGGGAAATATTGTCCAGTGCCGCTTCCGTCATCAGCGGCTCCAGAAGTCTCGCCAGGATGGTCACCGTTCCCTGCCAGAGCCCCACCGGCACGGCGGAAAATACGGCGCCTTTGCCCATGGCGGAGGCCATCACCGCGATGATAATGAAGTCCAGCACGCCCTTGGTGGCCAGGATCGAATAATCTCCGTAGATTCCGTCCTGGATGGCACCGACGATGGCCATGGCCCCGATGCAGACGGTGAGGGACGCGGTGACAAAGGCATTGATAAAGCGGGAGTCGCCGGCATTGCCGGTCCGGTTTCGCAGAAAGAGGCCGAAGGACTCAAACTTCCCTTCGATATCAGCGATCTCTCCAATCAGCGTGCCCAGGACCATACTCACGATCATCATCATGGTTCCGCCTGCAGTGAGAACCCCCTCCGGGGAAACCGTAAAGACCTTCGCCAGTGTGCCGGACATGCCGATAAACAGGGTACAGACTCCCGCGACACGGGTCACGGAAGTCTGCCACTGTTCCTTCAGAAATTTTCCAAATAACAAACCCATGACGCCGCCGCCGATGATGGCGGCGACGTTCATGATGGTTCCCAATCCAATCATTATATTCCTCTCCGGACCCGGCACTTACTGTGTCAGTGCGGGTGTCCAGAATTCATTCTCATAAAGATCCGTAAACTTATACATCAGACGGAGGCTTCCCGCATCCGGCTTGAGGTATTCGATGACCGGCTCTCCGCTTATGGTAACCGGGTCACCCAAAAGAAAGCTGTCCTGATACTCGCCGTCGTAGGAATAATAGTCGCAGATGAACTCCAGCCGGTCTCCGTCCTTCAGGGCAAATTCGGGAGCTTCCGGAACCGATTTGAGGCCTTCCTCCGGTTCCTGTTCCACATCGTTCATGGAAGTCTCAAAATCCGTCTGTGTCACGGACTTGGCCACCAGCTCGGTTTCCCCTTCGTTATAGTCAAAGACGGCTCCGGAGATGACAAAGGAATTCTTCCCATTATCCCAGGTAAGGAGCAGCTTCACCCGCTCGCCGTTAAGATACGCCGGCACATATCCCATGACGGTAGAGGTGCCGTCCTCTTCCAGGATGGTTTCCGTGTGATAGAAGGATACCGGCTGTCCGTTCAGTGTCAGGATAGTTCCGTCGGTTTCCCCGATGAGGTCGCCGTTTTCATCAAAGCTGAAGGTGGTGTCCAGGCCCAGGTCGATGTAGCCCTCTCCGTCATCATAGAAGGTATTCAGGTCCAGACGGCTGACCTTAGACCACATATCCTCGGACAGATGCAGGGTGTGGGTGCCGTCCTCCTTCTCCGACCATACCAGCTGATTTGCATCAAACTGATTTGTGGTGATGTACTGCTCCATGGATTCCGGGGAAATGGCTCTGTCATAGACGCCGCCTCCTCCCATGAACAGGGAGAACAGCTCCTCCATGGAAACCTGCTGGCTTCCGTATCCGCTGCCGGAAAGACCGCCGTAGGGGGAGGTGGATCCGCCGTAGTACTGCCCGGAGGCCTGTCCTGCGCCCTGGTAGGTGGCAAAGGCCCGGAGGCAGTCAGAGTAATCCTCATCCATGCCGATGGCCTCATAGGTGTTCAGCATAGTGGAGAGGTATTTTTTATTCTTCTGCGGGAAGTAGATGGAAAGTCCGTAGGAATTCGGCATGTTCGACGAAGTCCTGTTGTACTTTACGGCTCCCAGTATGGATTCCGCCAGCTCCTTTGCGCTGTCGGTTCCCACGCGCTGGGCGAAGTCCACCAGGTCCACCTGGTCAATCTTGGAGGATCTGGCAAATTCTCTCGCATTGTTTCTCGCGCTGGAAACGGTCTGGTACTCACTGGATGTAATCATGCTGCTGGCATCCTGGGAGAACGCAGAAAGCTTCTTCGGCATGGTATTGGAAAGCTCCGCCAGGTCCACCACGGAAAGGGTGGTCGCCTGTCCGCGGCACTTCTGATTGCACACTGCCACGAAATCATCGGCGATCTTCTTGCCGATCTGGGCCGTGGGCATGGAGGTATTGCGGGAAAGCTCGGTCAGCCAGTTGCTGTAATACCAGCCCACGCCGGGCTCCGTCTCCTCGGAAGCCACCAGATAATCGGCGTAGTCAGAAAGCATCAGAGCGTTCTCCGCGGTAGCCATCAGGCATGCGTCGAAGCCGATGAAATCGAACTTCATCCCCGCACTCTTCAGCGCGCTGTTGATGGCAGCCAGGTTCATGGCTCCGCTGGAGGCGTGCTTCTCGTCATATCCGTAGCCGGTCACGGAACCGCCGCCGTGATCCCAGAAGATCAGCTCATTGCGGTTTGCCGGGAAATTCGACTGGCAGAACTTGATGAACCGGGTCAGAGTCTGGGGATCCGTCATGACGCGGTCCCCGTCGTCGTCCACCAGACGCTCCAGTCCTCTGGAGGAGAACCGGTAAACCTGGTTCCGTCTCTCGCTGATAAAGTTATTTCTCCAGGACTTGCAGCCGCCGGTATAGACAATAATATTGACATTGTCACTCAGCGTGGCGTTCTGCATCTCCTGCAGATCATAGGTGGCCATGCTGCTGCGGGATTCCAGATCCGTACCGCACATATAGACCATGATGGTGACGGTATCCTGGTTGTTTCCCTTGATTTTTGTGAATTTGTTCCGGGGACCCGGTGCCACGCTCTCATCCAGCGTACCGGTGTTGTCATCGATGCCGCTCCAGGATGCGGAGGAGGTTCCGGTCATGCCGTAGGCGCTCTCCGAACCGAACAGCCCTGTCAGCATATCCATATCAAATCCGTAAGACTGGGAATAGTTCGCTTGCTGGGAACTCTGCGCGGAACTGCTGCTTCCGGCGGAGCTGTAGGGACTCTGGGTCTGCTGCGGAACACTCGTTTCTCCGGTACCTGTGCCGGACAGCATGGACATGCCGCCTCCGCCGCCCAGAAGAAGAATCAGGCCTGCGATGATAAGCTTCATCAGGCCGCCTCCGCCGCTTCTCTGCGGTCCGCCGCCCGCGGAAGGTGATCCGCCGGCATAGCTTCCGCTTCCGACCTTACCGGTTCCCAGTCCGTCACCGCGCTTATGCACATTGACGCTTCCGCTGCCGACATTTTTTCCATGTCCGGCCGGTCTGTTGTTCATAGCCATAGTACTCCATCCCTTTCGTTGAAATATTTTTCCAGAAACCGGGCGACGCCTTCGCTTTCATTGTCTCCCGTGACAAAATCAGCGGCGCCTTTTATGCGCTCCGGCGCATTGCCCATGGCAACGCCGATGCCGGCTCTCTTGAGCATTCCCTTGTCGTTGTCATTGTCCCCGAAGGCCATGATAGCCTCCGAAGAAATTCCCAGATGCATGCCCAGATGTTCCAGCGCCATTCCCTTGTCGGCACTGCCGTGCACCGCTTCCACATCACGCTCTGCCGTCCGCATGACATGAAGCTTCGTCGTATTCCTGATATGGTCAGCCAGGGCATCCCTCGCCTCCCGATCTTTGGTCACAATCCAGATGTTTTCGATGCCGATGGGCGGATGCTCACAGAACGCCAGAATATCATCCGACGGCCGCCTGCTGGCGAGCACATAGGGAAGAGCTGCCCTTCCCTGAAAAAATGAAACCATCCGCTCATAGGTTTCCCGGTCCGAATAGCCGTAGCCGCCGTCAAAGATTCCGTAGACCAGCTTTCTTTCGAGCGCTGTCTTAAGAAGCGGAAGAGCCGTTTCCGGCCGGATATAAAAGCTTCTCAGAACCCGGTTATCCCTGAGGTCATAGGTCACAGCCCCGTTGGAGGTGATGGCATACCGCAGGCCGGGAAGGGATCGCACCTCGGGCGGAAGTCCCGAAAGGGGTCTCCCCGTCACGGGGACGATCTCTATGCCCCGTTCCGAAAGCTCCTCCAGCACCGCGCGGGTTCGTTCCGTCAGCTCTTTTGCGGAAGTCAGCAGCGTCCCGTCCAGATCCAGGCCGATTAAGCGGATTGGTTTTCGTTCAGACTCCATGCTTTGCATCCCGTATCTTTTCCGTCGTCACGCGGTCCACCTCTTCCCGGAGCTTCATAAGCACCGGAGAAAACCGCATATCATCCTTTCCGTAAGTATACTGCAGATCATATTCCAGAGGAAGCCAGGTGGCGATATCCGCCTCATTGTGGGCGATGAGCGCCTCCAGGCGGTCGAGAGCCTTATAGAGCTTTGCTTCCGGCGTTTCTCTCTTCTCCATCTCATCCAGCAGTCCGTTTACCTCCTGCAGGTAAGGTTCGGGGAAGGTCCCCGTCCACTCCCGAAGGAGCCGGTTTTCCCAGGTCCGGTTGTCTTCGGTCTTGACAAATGCCGGGATATCTCCGGTAAATGCCTCCCCCAGATCGTGCAGCAGGCACATCTGAATGACCTTATCCATATCAAGCTCCGGGAAATCCGCTTTCAGGAAATACGCCATGACTGCCAGTCTCCAGCTGTGATCCGCCACGGACTCCTGCTTCCCGCTGGAGGTCCAGCAGTGGCGTTCCGCACACTTCAGCTTTTCACAGACTGCAAGAATATCGAGTAACTTTTTCGGCTCCATAAGAGTCTTTTCCTTTCTCAGGGATTCAAGGAATCCAGCATGTCCTGAAGTTCCAGGAACCGTTCCATCCGCTCCTCCAGCTTCTGTTCCGCCTCCTCTTTCGCCGCAGTCAGCTCCTGAAGTTTCACGTAATCGCTGGAAGACTGTTCGATCTCTTCCGCCAGGCGGTCCGCTTCTGCCTGCAGCCTGTCTATCTCTTCTTCGATGGTGTCATATTCCCGCTGCTCGTGATAAGACAGTTTCTTTTTTGCCCGCTTCGGAGGTGCGGGCGCTGTTTTTTTCTCTGCCGCCGGTTTTATCTCCTGCGCGGCCTCCTCCAAAAGACGCTTTTCTCTGTACTCGGCGTAGGCCCCTTCCACGCGTCCGATCTTTCCCGAACCGTCAAAATAGAAGATCCTTGTGACAACACGGTCCAGGAAATACCGGTCGTGGGAGACAACGATGATAATGCCGGCAAACCGGTCCAGATAGTCCTCCAGAACCCGCAGGGTCTGGATATCCAGGTCGTTCGTGGGCTCATCCAGAATCAGCACATTCGGCGCCCCCATCAGCACCCGGAGAAGGTAAAGCCTGCGCTTTTCCCCGCCGGAAAGCTTCGATATGGGGGTATACTGCATATTGCTGTCAAAGAGGAACTGCTCACACATGGCGGAAGCCGAGGTCAGCCCGTCCTCTGTCCGGATATACTCCGCAATATCCTTTACATAGTCGATGACCCGCTCGCTCTCATCCTTCGGCGGTTCATTCTCCTGGCCGAAATAGCCGATTTTCACCGTCTGTCCGATGGAGACCTGCCCCTCATCCGGAGTAATCTGCCCGATGATGGTCTTGACCAGCGTGGATTTTCCGCAGCCGTTCGGGCCGATGATGCCGATGCGGTCATTTTTCAGGAAAATATAGCTGAAATCATGAAACAGGACCCGTCCGTCGTATCCCTTGGCAATTCCCTCGATCTCGATGGTTTTTCCGCCGAGCCGGGATGTCAGGGCATTGATGGCCACATTGCGGTCTTCCACGATTTTATCACGGTCCCGCAGTTCTTCGAACCTGCGGATGTGCGCCTTCTGCTTGGTGGAGCGGGCTCTGGCTCCGCGCATAATCCAGGCCAGATCCTTGCGGTAAAGGGCTGCCATCTTCCGCTCCGCCGCCAGGGCATAATCCATCCTCTGCTGACGGAGTTCCAGATACCCTGAGTAATTCTCCGCGTACCGGTAGAGCTTCCCTCTGTCAATCTCCACAATCTGGTCGGTGACGCTGTCCAGGAAATACCGGTCGTGGGTAACCATAAGGATCGCTCCCCGGTACCGGATCAGGTAGTCCTCCAGCCACTCAATCATATCATTGTCCAGATGGTTGGTGGGCTCATCCAGAATCAGCAGGTCACAGGGCGTAAGGAGCGCGGCTGCCAGGGCCGCCCGCTTTCTCTGTCCGCCGGAAAGAATCTCCGGCGAAACGCCCGGGTCCTCGATGCCAAGCCTCTGCAGCATGGCCTTCGCCTCTCCCGTCGTATCCCAGAAGGTATCCTTTCCGTTTACGGTGCGGGCCACATTCTCCAAAACCGACAAGGAATTGTCGAATTCAGGATTCTGCGAGAGATAGGAGATCCGGATCTCCTTTCCCCGCACCACCTTTCCCTCATCCGGCGCAAGGGTTCCGGCCGTGATGGAGAGCAGCGTGGACTTTCCTGTCCCGTTGATTCCGATGACTCCGATCTTGTCTGTATCCTCCAGTCCGAGGGTAACGTCGTCCAGAAGCACCCGGTTTTCAAAGGACTTGCTGACATGTTCCAGGTTCAGTATGTTCATAGCTTACTTTTTCAGCTCAGAGAGCTGACGGATCATCTCCACATCGGAGGGCAGCACCTTCATGTTGGTTACCTGCGCCTCTTCGCCGGGACGCTGAATCTTAAGCTCCAGAACCGTTCCTTCCGGTACGCCGTCCTGATGGACTTTCTGAAGAAACGCCGTTACCTTCGGATGGTTCTTTCCGAATTCCTTCAGAAGTCCCATTGCCTTCATCGCTGCACCCGGGTTAATCATTCTTCCTCCCCCTCATCTTCCAAATCAATGGCACCGTCGGTCAGGTTCTCATAGACTTCCTGTGCCGTCTCACTGCTGTCTCTGTATTTCTCTGCAATGGAGAGCGCTTCCGTCAGGTATTCGTTCTCCGCCTGCTCCTTGGCCTCGTCGCAGAATCTGCCCAGGCGGAACAGCGCCATGGCCACATCCGGATAGAACTTTTCATCCTTCTCCGCAGCCGCCCTGGTGAGAATCACCTCATTCTTAAAGCAGATTTCCGCCTGCTCCAGCTGCTCTCTGTCCCAGAGCATCTCCGCGATCTCATGATACATGGCTGCCGATTTCACCTGATATTCGCCGCCCGGAATGCTGTGATAGCAGTCCGCGGCCTCCTTGTAGGCTTTTGCGGCCTCCTGAATATTTCCTGCCTCTGCCGCCTGTCTTGCCCTTTCCTCCGCAGCCTCGGCCGCATCGGTCTGGTGCTTTACCGCAGCTGCCCGCTCGGCCTCGATGGAATCGCAGAGTCTCCGGCAGATATCGCTGGTCTCCCGTCTCCGGTAGGCAATCTCCGTGGAGCGGGTCCAGTAATCCTTCGCCTTCTCGCTGTCCTGTTTACCCCGGGAGGTCAGGAACAGGTTGTAGAGCACCTGCGCAAGCCGCGGCTCATACTCCTCCGGTTTTTCTCCGGCAAGAGGCATCAGAATCTGCTCTGCCTCCTTCAGCACCGCCTCGGCTCTGTCATATTCCCGGCCCGCGATGCGGATGGCGCCCAGAGATGTGGCCGCGGTCGCAAACCGCAGCTTTGTCTGCTCGTCGTCACGGCCGGAAAGTACGGCCCGCATATCGTTAAGGGCCGCCTCGTATGCTGCCGCCGCATCCTCCGGCTTCTTCATGCGCGCATACATGACGCCCCGGTTGGCGTTAGTATCCGCCATGCCTGCGCGGACGGCCCATTCCCGGTCATTCTCCGCGCTCTCCGGTTCTTTTTTCAGAAGTCCCTCGTAGATCCCATAGGCTTCCGCGTAATCCTTCTCCGCTTCCTCATACCGGCCCTGGGCAACCTTCAGAATGCCCAGATTATTCAGGCTTCCCGCCGTCTCCTGGGCATACTCCTCATGGCCCTTCTCCAGAAGCTTTCTTCGCACCGAGAGGGCCTGGCTGTACATGGACTCCGCTTCCTTCATCCGTCCCATCCGGAACAGGATGGTTCCCAGCTCATGGCAGGGGCCGGCAAGGCCCGGAAAATAGGTTTCTCTGTCGCTTAACACCAGCTTCTGCTGTATCACAACGGCGTGATTCAGCATGACTTCCGCCTCTTTCAGCTTTCCGTCGGCAGCAAGGCCTCTCGCCTGCCGCATCAGCATGCTGCCCGCAGCCTCCATCTGTCCCAGCTCTTCGGTATCAAAAGCGGTCCTTGCATTGATCTGGGCAACCACGCCGGAGATGCCGGCGAATACCTGGCGGAGTCCCTGGTCGTTGATAAACCAGGCCTGGAATGCCATCTTCTTCTGTCTGGTCAGGTTTTCCATCAGCTGATCCAGCTCCGGCCGGGCAATCTCCGTTACCCGGCATAAAAAGATCAGCTGACAGATGTCCGATGTGCGGATTGCCGGAAGGACGGCGTTCTGCATCTTTTTGACCTGAAACTTCCCGTCCCTGTCTTTCGTGAGTTTTCCGGAATACTCCACCACATGAAAGCTTACGTGAAACAGCTGGTACATGCGGTTCATATTCTCCGCATATTGATAAACGGCGTCCCTGTACTCCCCGTGTTCCCCGGTCGGGTCCGCCGTATAAAGGTTTACATTAATCATCAAGTGCTCCTTTCGTGTCGGAACATATTTTACCACAAAGTCTACCGGCAGTCCATGATCATCATCTGCAGACGGTTTTCTATATTTGCCTGACTCACGTCAGGATCGTAGTCCAGCGGAAGAATCCGGGCATCCGGGTAGAGCTCCTTGAGTTTTCTTGTGATACCCCGTCCCACCACATGATTCGGCAGGCAGCCGAAGGGCTGAAGGATAATAAAGTTCCGACACCCTTCCTTTGCGTGATGCAGGATCTCTCCCGAGATCAGCACGCCCTCGCCGGCATCGAAGGTATGGTGTATCACAGGGTCGCTCTCCTTCACCATATCCTCCATCCTTACGGCCGGCTCGTAGAGCGGGTGTTCCTTTGCGATGGAATCCGTCAGGTCCTGGGCCATTCTAAAAAAGCTGCTCTCGATGTGAATTACCGTCTTTTTAGACCAGGGCCCTTTCAGCCGGTATTCCCGGTTCTGCGCATCCTGATAAAAATAGGTCTTCCGGATGACATCCGCCATCCGCGCCTCAATTACCTCGAAGCCGTTCTTCTCCAGATAGCGCTCAATCTCATGGTTTGCCCCCGGGTGGAAATTCAGCAGGTATTCTCCCACAATCAGGACTCTGGGGCGGAGCACACTTCTGTCATACTCCACCTGCTTCATCCGGGCGATGGCGGCCTGGAATCCCTTCCTGGCGCCGCGGATGCCGGAGTTTACGATGCCTTCGCAGACCAGGTCCATCCCCTCCTCGAAGGCACGGTCAGCACTGCCCGGCACCGTCTCATAGGGCCTTATTTTCCGCAGAAGCTCTTCCAGGGCATCGACCATGGGCAGCGCATAGGCCAGCCGCATGCCGGATAACAGAGACATCTTAAACCCGGGATGGAGGTTGTGATAATCCACATCGTCATTGGTGAGGATGGGAACCTGGGAATATCCCGCATCGTCCAGGGCCTTTCGCAGAAGGGCGCCGTAGTGGGTCAGACGGCAGTCGCCGATATACTTGGCCATGGCAACGCCCACCCGGTCCGGATCATAGGCTCCGCTGTTCAGGGCCCACAGAATCTCGCCGATGACAATCTGGGCAGGAAAGCAGATATCATTGTGCACATACTGTTTGCCCAGCCAGATTGCTTCCTCGCGGCCAAGCTCCAGGGGGACTGCAGAGACGCCCTGGGTCCGGAACACCGCCGCCATGATTCTGGAAAATGCGTGCGAGGTGTTCGGTACCAGCACCGTCAGCTTCTTCTGGTCCTCTTTTGTATACTTCCGCAGATAGGGGTCAGACAGCAGGGCCGGAGCTGCATTTTCCCTCTTCTGCCGCATCCGCACCGTCTCCACAAAGGAGCGGACCCGAATCCGGAGCGGTCCCTGGGCATCGCTCTCATCCAGCTTCAGGATGAGAGGCGACTTGCCCGAAATCTGATGCATCAGGCGGATAATCTCATCTGAGAGATAGGCGTCATGGCCGCAGCCGAAGCTGACCAGCTGGACATATTCCAGACTGGGATTTTCCGCGGCAATAATGGCCGAGGACAGCATTCTTCCGTGGTAATTGTTCACCACATCCAGCCGGCTCATGCTGAGATCCGTCTCCCGTACGCCCGGCACGGAATCCGCCGTAAGTACTGGGATCCCCATGGAGGCAAACATATCCGGCAGGTCGTGATTCACCAGCGGATCATTCTGGTAGGGCCGGGAAGCCAGAACGACGCAGAAGCTCTTCTTCTCTTCCGCCTCCCGGACTGCCTCCGCGGCAGCCGCGGTAAGCGTATCCCGGAATTCCCGCATGGCCCCTTCGCCCGATGCGACGGCCTCCATCGTCTCCCTTTCGGAGATGCCGAAGGTATCCTTCATCCAGGCACTCAGCTGGCGGTTTCTATCCTCGTCGGTATGCCAGTGCCACAGCGGTGCATCAAAGGGGATTCCGAACTGCCGTTCCGGATTGTCGGAATTCCGGATCACGATGGGATAGCCCTTCACGACAGCGCACATGGATTCACTGGTCTTTTCGGTGTTTTCCGAACGGATGGCCGTGATGCTGGGCATGAATATTCTGTCTGCTCCCATCCTGGCCAGCGCGCGGAGATGGCCGTGCACCAGCTTTGCCGGAAAGCAGATGGTGTCCGAGGTTACCGCGGAAAGACCGCTCTCGTACATCTTTCGGGTGCTCTCCGGGGACAAAACAACCCCAAATCCCAGGCTCTTCCAGAAGGTAGTCCAGAAGGGCATGGTATCCCAGAAGGACAGCACCCGTGGAATCCCGATGGTGATGCCCCGATCCGGCACATTTTTTCCGGAACTGTAATCCCGGAAAAGAAGCTTCTCCCGCAGCCGGTACAGATTCGGAATCCGGTTTTTCTCCTCCCCCACGGCCCGAAGCCTCTCGCGGGTTTTCTCATCCTTCGGATCCCCCAGAATCTCTCCCCGCTCGCAGCGGTTGTTGGTAACCCAGGAGGAGCCGTTCGAGAAATGCACCACGGTCCTGCGGCAGTGGTTCTGACAGAAGGGACAGATAAGGTTTGCTTCCTGGGTGTAGGAGAAGGAATCCATATTGTCCAGTCCGATGAAGGTACGGGCCGTATTCCCCTCTTCGGCCCTCTCCTTTGTGATCAGCGCGGCGCCGATGGCTCCCATAAGCCCCGGATAGGGGGCGCGGACCACGTCCTTGCCGATATACTGCTCCATGGCCCGGAGCACAGCGTCATTCTCAAAGGTTCCGCCCTGAACCACAATCTTATCTCCCAGCGTCCGGATGTTGGAGACCCGGATAACCTTTGTGAATACATTCTCTATGATCGAGCGGCAGAGTCCGGCCATAATGTCCTCCGGATTCTTGCCGTTTCTCTGCTCGGTAATGATGCTGCTGTTCATGAAGACCGTGCATCGGCTGCCGAGGGCTGCGGGTGCGCCTGATGAAAAGGCGGCGGATGCAATCCGGGTTACCGGGATGGACAGGGTTCTGGCGAAATTCTCCAGGAAGGAACCGCATCCGGAGGAGCAGGCTTCATTGACCACAATGTTCGTCACAACCCCCTTGTCCAGCCAGACCGCCTTCATGTCCTGGCCGCCGATATCGAGGATAAACGAAGCATCCTCCACATAGCGCAGAGCTGCCTTTGCGTGGGCCACGGTTTCCACCACGTGGCATTCCGTATTCATGGCCCGGTGAAACAGCATTTCCCCGTACCCGGTGGAGCCGGCCGAGAGGATCTCCAGGGATGCCCCCCGCTCCCGGTACCGGTTTCTAAGCGAGATCAGGGCGCGCTTAGCCACCATCAGCGGATCACCCTCATTGTTGGCATAGAAGGCATCCAGAATCTGCTCCTGTTCATCCATCAGAACGAACTTGGTGGTAGTGCTGCCGGAATCGATGCCCAGATATACCCGCACATGCTCTCCGGCTTTCGGCTCATGATGGGTCAGAACCGTTTTCCGGTGGCGGCTGCTGAATTCTTCGAATTCTTCATGGGAGCTGAAAAATGGTTTCGTCAGATGCTCCTGGGAGGTATCCCGCCGTACCGTGCACCCGGCGAAGGCCTGGTACAGCTCCTCCCCGGTATAGGTTTTCCTCACATTGGAAAAAAGCGTCCCCAGAGAAAGGGCCGCGCCGTAAGAAACCATATTTTCCGGGTGATCCGGAATAATCACATCCTCCTCGGAGAGTCCCAGCCGCTCCCGGAATACACGGATCAGCACCGGATTAAAGGTCAGAGGTCCCCCCTCAAATGCCACCGGCTTCCGGATTTCCAGGCCCTGGGCCAGTCCGCCGATGGTCTGCTTTGCGATGGCATGGAAGGACGAGAGCGCCAGGTCCTCCCTGGCAATTCCCTGATTCAGCAGAGGCTGAATGTCCGTCTTGGCATAGACGCCGCAGCGTCCGGAGATATCGTATACACAGGTTCCCCGTCCCGCGGCGCTGTTGAACTCGCCGATCGGAATGCGGAGCACCTCCGCCACCTCATCGATGAAGGCCCCGGTACCGCCGGCACAGCTGCCGTTCATGCGCATATCATCCACTTCCAGGCGCCCGCTCTCCTTATCCTTGCGGAAAAAGACGATTTTTGCGTCCTGTCCGCCCAGCTCGATGGCAGTCCCCACCTCCCGGTACCGGGTGCGGAGCGCCAGCGCATTGGCCACAACCTCCTGAATAAAGGGAATCCCGGCCGCATCGGCGATCACTTTCGCCCCGGAGCCGGTCATCGCGGCACGAAAAGAACGGCCCAATACAGAATCCGCAAGCCGTTTTACTCCTTCCTGTACGCTTTTTAACTGTTCGGCGTGATGCCTCCTGTAGTCGGCATAGATGATCTCTCCGGTGTCAGGATCCGCTGCTGTCACTTTCGTCGTGGTGGATCCTACATCAATCCCCACGAGATAATACTCACTGTTCTGTCTCTCCTGCATTGTCGCTGCTCCAATTATGTCTATTCCGTCATGTCCCGATTCTGTGAATATATACCTCTCTTGCCAGAATAAACCGGGACCCTTCATTCCACTTCCAGAAGATATCCGCTTTTCTGTGCCATCCGTCCGCCAGTCTCAGATACCAGCTGCCGTCCTCATAGACCCGGACGCCCACCACCAGCACCCAGTGCCATTCCAGAGCCTGGGCCATCAGAAGCATGGCGCAGGGTCTTCCTCTCTTTACGGCGCTGCGGAAGCTTTCCAGGTCATGTACCTTCCTGTGGTCCACCTGGTAACCCAGCGGCAGCACATACCGTTTTGCCCTGGATAGAATCCGGAGAACGGGTCCATTGCCCACTTTCTCATGGACATCATAGAAAACCCGGCCCGACCCGGACTTCGCCTTAATCCGCTCAATCGTAGCCCGGTCCATGTAATACCGGACCAGGTTGGTCAGAAGAACTGCCGCACAGTGGTTCTTCGCCACCCGGGAGTAATCCCCCGTCACCGTCCACTCCCGCTCCAGAGCGTCAGGAATCAGCCATTCCCGGTACTTTCCGGAGGGAAGTGCGTTTTCCGTCATAAATCCGTATGTTTTCATCTTAACCTTACAGTATCCTTCTGAGTACCGCCGCAGCTCCTATCCAGAGCCGGTCCATCAGTGCGCCCTCCACCTGTCCGAGAGGCCCGGTCAGCAGTCCCGTCATCAGCAGTGCCACCAGGATCACCGGCATCACATTCCGTTTCCCGGCAAAAAACCGCCCCAGCGGCGGAAACAGCTCTTCCGCCACATGGGATCCGTCCAGCGGGGGGATGGGAATCAGATTGAAGGTCCCCAGACCCACATTGATGACGGCCGAATACCAGAGTATCACCTGCAGAAAATATCCCGCCTCACTGTCTCCCAGCCGCACGATGGCCAGTCCGTAGAGGATCAGCGAAACAAACGCCAGAATAAAATTGGACACCGGCCCCGCCAGCGAGACAAGGATGATCCCCAGCTTACGGTTTTTATAGTACTGGGGCGCGATGCGCACCGGCTTTGCCCAGCCGAAATGCAGCACCACCAGGCAGATCACGCCCATGGGGTCCAGATGGCGGAGGGGATTCAGCGAAATCCTTCCCTCTCTCTTCGGCGTCGGGTCTCCCAGGGCAAAGGACATCAGGCCGTGGCTCATCTCATGAATGCAGATAGCTGCGAGCGTTCCCGGCAGCGAGAAACATATCTGCCGCAGCTCATCCCAGGGGTTTACGACCGGCCCCATCGTCTTGCCTCCGCCTCATCTGCCGCCGTAAGGTCCGGGTACCCGTATTCCTTTACCATGGCTTCCATGGTCAGAAACGCGAGATTCTGTCCCTTCTTCTGCAGATCCTCCAGAAAGCCCCAGTACTCTGCCAGGGTCCACTCAGAATAGGTCTTAAGTTCTCCCCGGAGATAAGTTTCAAAGGAGGTATCGTCCGGCGCATCCTCCGCCGTGGTGAGGGGCCGGTTTCCCGCTGAAAGGTGGGGATATGTTTTATAGTATTCTCCCATCCAGCTCACTTCCAGCGCCACGATGCGCTCAATCAGCTCCTTCTTTGCATCCGTGAGGGCGGGAAGCAGATGGGCGATTCTGGCAAATGCCTCCGGCGCCGTGGATTCCATCATCCAGGCGTATTTTTCCGCCGGAAGGTTCCTTCCCTGCTTCTTTGCCTCCTCCAGGTCCGACATATAGCTGTCGACCACAGACTCCGGCCAGGGGGCAAACTGGGATTTCCGCATGGCATGAAATGTGCCCGGATTCTCCTGGCAGTCCGCCTTTCCGCCTTCATTGTTCACATTGCGGAAATCCTCCCACTCCATGGCGATGAGTCTTTCCTTTTTCTCCTCCAACGTCATATCTTATCCCTCCATCACATGGCACCGGGACAGCCTCTCATCCCGGATCCGGGACATGATATCCCAGGTATAAAGCTCCAGGAAGTCTTCCCGGCAGTCGGACAGCCCCGCTTTTCTAAGCTGCGAACCGGTCATCCGGCAGATCTCCTCGATAAGCGCAACCTTCCGGTCCGCGGTATTGACCACGCCGCCCTTTCCTTCCTTTCGGAGGTCCTCCCATGCGCTGCTCTGGTCCGGGGTCACCGAAAGCTCCCGGATAAGCGGCACCGCATCCGAAAGAGCCTTAAGCTCCCCGGCCTTTTTCAGTTCATTCAGTCCGTGCCAGGTCCACTTGTAATAGGGGGCATACCGCTTATTGAAGAGCCATATCATCTTCATGGCATTCCGCAGAAACTCGTCCAGCGCAATAGATGCCGCCACCGTATCCTGCCGCAGCATGAGCCGGCCGTAATTATACTGGCCGGACTGGGCCATGCGGGCTGCGCAGGCGGCAATCTTCTTTATCCGCACATCCTCGGGATAATACTTCCGGAGCACCTCCCGTATGGCGGAAAACTCTCCCAGGGGGTCCTCAAACACCTCTCCCGCCGACACCTGGCACAGCTTGTCCTCGGGGAGGTAAAGCCAGCGCATCAGATCCTTCGGCGGCTGTTCCTGGCCGATATAGCGGCTGTAGAAGGAATGAATCTCCATCACGCCCACCCGGCCGCCTCCTCTGGCACTCACCTGCCTCCGGTATCCGAGAAATCCGTCGGGAAGGCTGTCATAGGCCTCCTGGATCTGCGCACCGTAAGCACGGAAATCCTCCGCCGTAAGCCACAGGCAGAAGCCCGGACCAAAATCGTGATCCTGCGAGATATCATCGTCATATCCCAGACACTCTGAACCGTCCCCCACGAGCCCTGCGGCACACCGCGGCATGACCTCCGGGAACTTCTCATAAAGGAGCGGCCGTCCGATATCAAAATAGTACTGCCTGCAGAGGTCCAGCCCTTTCATGACTTCTTCCCCATCTTATCCTTCACAATGGCGATATTCTTCTCCAGCATGACGCAGTAATCATTGCGGCCGTAATGATTCTCCGTCTCCCTCAGGGCCTTTTCATAAGATTCGAGGGCATCTTCATAATTCCCCCGTCTTGTCTCCAGCTCCGCGGAGGCCGCGAGCGCCGCCGCATAGTGGGGATCCCGGCAGCCCTTCGGACTGGCATAATAGATAATGGCCTTTCGGATATAGTCGTCCGCCTCATCCAGGCGGTCCAGCTTCATCAGCGCGTAGCTGATATTCACCCATGTGGTGGCCTGCTCCTCCTCACAGTCCTCCTGGGCGGAGATGATCTTAAGCGCCTCCTCCAAAAAGCTCAGCGCCTTTTCATCATCTCCCTTTTCCCCGTAGATCCGGGACATGTTATTAAAGAGTCCCGCCATCTGATAGCTGTTCTGCAGTCCCTGGGCGGCAAAAATATCCGCCGCCTGGGCATACAGCTCCAGAGAACGGTCAAAAAGCTGCGCTCTGGCATACACCGTCGCTGCATTTAACAGGGTGGTGCCATGGGATACGGTGCCGGCTGCTCCCAGCTCATCCACCAGCTTCAGTGCCTCCTCGGCCAGCTCCGCCCCCTGCTTTGCGCGGCCGGTGGTGCGGTACAGCCCGATCAGCTCATTGTAGAAGGTCAGCTTAGCGCCCTTCTCAAACTCCAGATCGGCATCGCCGATCCAGTTCTTCAGCTGCTTTTCCGCCTGGTTCAGATTCCCCTCGGCATACATCTCATCAAGTTTCTGCAGTTTTTCCTGTACTGTCATGGCGTATCCTTTCTCTCTAATTCGCAGGAGTGATAGTCACGGCCGGCTTCCGCATCCGCAAGAATCGTCCGGATATAGGCTTTCATAAAAGACTCCGGCTGGGAAAGCCAGAGGTCAATCCCGTCTTTCTGTTCCTTCAGCGGAATGCGGTTTCCGGCAAAATAGGCATAATTCAGTTCGGAAAATGTCTTCGCCAGAACCTTTTCTTCCTCGGCGGAAGGCCGTTTTGCCTGCTGTCCCAGCTGAATTCCGGTCTGCCGCACCGCCCCCTTCAGGGCATAATTCTTTGCATAGACAGAAAACATCTGAAGATTCGGCTCCATCCAGTGCATCTTCTCTGCCCAGCTGCTGACATCCAGCGGGCAGTTTCTGTAGGTGAGCACCTTTCCGTTCCAGGAAAGCTCGCCGTACTGGTTCGGGGAAAGGGAGAGCGCGGATGTGGCAATCTCTGTGACTTTGTCGGTGCGGATGTGCTGCAGATGCATGTGTCCGGAAAGATTGGCAAGAACCCCGTACTTCTCATAGAGAGAAAGGAGCTTTTCTCCACCCTCGATTCGGAACCCCTTCGCAAACATGGTGTTGTGGGCCATCAGGTTCTGGTGGCTTACCGCCAGCACCGGAACGCGGTCCTCTGCGGCTTCTTGCAACATCTTCTCCGCCCACGTAAGGGTTCTGTCCGTCACACGGCACATGGAGACGGTGGTGGTATCCAGCATCAGTATCCGGAATCCGCCCAGGTCTGTCAGATAGCTCAGCGTATCCGGCGCGCAGTCCCCGGCATCATTATACCCGAAGGGCGCGTAAAGTTTCCGGAATTCCTGCGCGCTGATGCTTCTTGCCTTTTTGATCTCCTTGCCCGAAAAAGACGCTGCGCCGGCATAATCAATATCATGGTTTCCGGGGATCACCAGCACTTTTGTGCCGGCTTCCTTCAGGCCTGCCAGCTTCGCTGCCAGAGCTTTATGGCTTTCGTATTCCCCGTTGAAAGAGAGGTCACCGCTTAATATCAGAACCTGCGGCTTCTTCTGCGCCATCTCCGCGCAGAAGGCATCCATCAGCTCTTCGCTGTAAAGCAGAACCTTCCCGTCGGCCGCATCCGCCGTCTTCCGGAAGGCTTCCCCGTTGTCCGTAAGCTTTCTGGTGATGTAGTGCATATCCGTCGCCTGGACGATGGTCAGCGGCTTTTTGTCAAAGGCGACCTGCACCGGCTTTGCTTTCTTTCGTGAAAACCACACACTGCACCTCACTCATCCGCCCGCACGGCCCAGCGCATCTTTGTGGAATGGGCTCTGGGATTGCGGTAGCACTCCTCCGCAGACGGACGCAGCACATCCTCCGCGATCTCACTGTAGATACCGTTCTTTTTGCCTTCCCGGAAGGCCTTCTTCACCAGACGGTCCTCCCCGGAGTGAAAGGTGAGAATCGCCGCTCTCCCGCCCGGCTTTAGAATGCCGGGAAGCTTGTCCAGGAAAGCGTACAGAACCTCAAACTCACTGTTCACATCGATGCGCAGCGCCTGAAACGTCCTCTGGCAGGACTTTCTCACCGCCTCCTCCCGGTCCTTTCCGGTGACGGGTACGGCGCGGCTGATGACATCAGCCAGCTGTTTTGTGGTATCGATTCTTAATCCCTTCCGGAAGGTTTCCCGGACTTCGGCCGCAATCTCCTCCGCATAGGGTTCATCGGAATTCTCGTAAAGCATTCCCGCCAGTTCTTCCTCTGTCACACTGCGGAGCCGCTCTGCCGCGGACTCCCCCGCCTCCGGGTTCAGCCTGAGATCCAGCGGTCCGTCCGCCTTCCAGGTAAAGCCCCGCTCCGGATTATCAATCTGCATGGAGGAGACGCCGAGGTCGGCCAGGACAAAGTCGAACCTTTCTCCCGGCGCCACCTGGTCGCAGTCTGCAAAGTTCAGATGCCGGATGGTCAGGATCTCCGGTCCGAATCCCGCATCGGCCAGCCGCTTTTCGGTCTTTGCCGATTCGATGGGATCCACGTCCGTCGCATACAGATGTCCCTCTCCCTCAAGCTTCTCCAGCATCTTCCGTGTATGGCCGCCGTAGCCCAGGGTTGCATCATATCCTGTCTGACCGGGCTGTATCTGGAGAAATTCCAGGATCTCCTCTGCCATGATGGGGATATGGGTCCCCGCCGGGGTCTTGCCCTTTTCGCGGATATGCTCCACGTCCTCCCGGTATTTCTCCGGATTCAGCTCTTTATACTTTTCTTCAAACTTTCGCGGGTACTTTCCCTTATACCGTACCCTGCGCTTATGTTCTTTCTGTTCCATTCCTATCCCACCGTCTTCAGGTGCTTGTCCACCCGGTTCAGGATCTCACATCCGTCCTCGGTTACCAGGACCAGATCCTCGACCCGGACGCCCAGCTTTCCGGGAAGGTAAACACCCGGTTCAATGGAGAAAATCATGCCGGGCTTTGCCACCGCACAATTGACGCTGCTCACGTCTCCCTGCTCATGATCTGTCTGTCCGATAAAGTGGCCCAGGCGGTGATTGAAGTACTCCCCGTAGCCTGCGGCCGCAATGTGGTCTCTGGCCGCCGCATCGATGTCGCAGAAACGGACGCCCGGCTTAATGATGCTCTCGGCCTTCTCATTGGCCTCCCGCACCAGATTGTGGACCTTCACAAATTCCTCCGACGGTTCGCCGCAGACAAAGGTTCTGGTCATATCCGAGCAGTAATTGTTCAGCACGCATCCCATATCGATGAGAACGCCCTCGCCCTTATGAAGGACGGTGTCATCCGGCTCATGGTGCGGATCGGCGGCCGTCTTGCCGAAGCAGACGATGGTGTCGAAGCTGGGACGGCTGGCCCCTCTCTTCTTGTACTCCCGGTTAATGAACTCGGCTACCTCCTTCTCCGTCATGCCCTCTTTCACATACTCGAAGGCCAGGGTGATCACCTCATCATTGAGGCGGGATGCTTCCCGCATGAGTACCTGCTCCTTTTCATCCTTCACGGCGCGGCAGTCATCGACACAGTCGGAGGCCAGCACCGGCTTCATGTTGGGGCAGCGCTCCATCAGCGGAATCAGAAATCTGGCGGTCCACTCCTTGTCGATGCCGATGGGAGCTTCCCCGTCCACCTTCTCTGCCACCATGGTCATATAATCATCGGTATCCCCGAACCAGACCTCCTCAAACTCTGTCTTCGGAACGGTGAAAAGATTGTTCAGGAAGAAAACATGATGTCCGTCCTCCCGAAGAAGAAAGGCAAACAGTCTCTCATAGGGTTCAAACCCGATACCGGTCAGATACCAGATGCTCTTCGGGTCGGAAACGATCATCTGGGTCAGTCCCCGGGTCTTCATGTTTTCAAGTACGCGGTCAATTCTGCTTTTCATAACAAAACAATCCTCCTCGCTGTGCTGAAAATTTCTGTATTCTATCTGCAGGCGGTGGTATCCGCCTCTGTCACATAGCCGTTTATATCCTGCCGGATCCCGGTCAGGTACTGTCCCTGCAGGGCCGGATTCGCCGTCCCCGTCTTCCATGCGGCAAAAAATGCATCCGCCGAGTCATATCCCCGGATAAGTGCATCTTTCCGCACACGGATCCTCGCATCATACTGGGGCGCCCGCTCGATAGGTCCATTCGCGTCATACCAGCAGTAGATGGTGGCAACAGCCTGCCAGAAGGTTCCGTAATCCTCCGCTGTCTCAAAGTGCATGCGAAGGCACGGTGTCTCATATCTTGCATGGACGTTGTGGTTATAGGCCAGGGAATCCCGCTCCGGCATCCAGGCGCCGTCGCTTCCCACATAGTACCCCGGATCGATGGTCTTATCGTGGGCCATCCACCCTTTTTCGTCAAAATAGTACCATTTTCCGTCGATCTGCTCCCACTTTGCTGCAGAATCCGTGTCGGATTCGTTCTGATATCTCCACTGGCCATTCTGTGTATACCAGCCGGCAGCAAAAGCGGTCTTGGCAAATATCACCGCCGACAGTATGCCGGCCAGGGCCGCTGCAACAATATGCATTCTTTTTCTCATTCTGACACCCTCCGATTTTCGAAGCTGCCCCGCAGCCTAATCGATTTATTATACCATATTTTCCCGTCCCTGATAATACTCATGCACCAGGTTCCGGTATCCCAGAGTCCGGATGTCCTCATACCGGATGCGGAACCGACCTTTTGTCCTCGTCCCGCTCATAAGATACCGGATGCAGTCCTGGGCATAGCGGTCAATCTTCTTCAGGGAGTCCGTGGTGCTGATGACCGGGAAATACCACCTGGCCCAGGTCAGATCATGATCCTCCGTCTGCTCAAAAAGCTTCCGGTTGAAGGCACGGATAAAAGCCTTTGCCGCCTTCTCCCCGGAGAGCCCCTTCCGCATCTGCCATCGCCTAAGGGCCCTGGTCTTCCGCCGCATCTTTGCCCGGAGCTTTCTTCCGGACACCTCCGCGATATCCACGGTTCCGTTCTGGTAAGAGAACCCCAGAAACTCCCACCGTTCCCCGGGCTCTGTACAGACCTCCTTGTCCGGATTAAGTCTCAGATGCCGATCCTCCAGAAAGCGGCGGATAAACCGGATATGCTCCTCCCGTTCCTCCTCTGTCCGGGCAAACAGGATGAGGTCGTCGGAATACCTCGCATAGAGTATTCCTCTCTCTGAAAAATACCGGTCCAGCTCTGCCAGGTAAAGATTGGCATAGAAGGATGCCAGGGGCGTTCCCGCCATAATTCCCTTCGGTTCTGTGATGACATCTCCCCTGTCCATGACCCGGTCTTCTATAAGGAGCCGGCGAAGAAAAGCATACAGCTCCGGGTTCTCCACCGTCAGCTCCTCCAGCATGGGCAGCAGGAGGTCCACATCCACGGAATTAAAATAATTGCTGATATCCGCCTTATAGGAATACATTTCCCCGATGCCCGGGAACCGTATCAGCGCCCGGACCGCGTCCTTTGCTCCCCTGCCCGGCCGAAACGACCAGAGATTCTCCTCAAACCGGTCATCGTATCTTCTCAGAAGCAGCCAGGTCAGAAGCTTCAGCACCGTATTTTCCGCCGGCGGGTAGGTATAAACCACCCGCCGCTTCTTCGTGTTCATTTTATTGATGACCGAGCGCACCGGCAGCGGAAATGCCTCCCCAAAGTCCATACGTTCACAGACCGGAAGATACTCCTCCCGGTCGATAAAGCCGCGCAGCTCCGCCAGCACCGTCCGGGAAGCAAAATGCTCCTCCTTATAGCGGTAAAACCGCTCCCACACTCGTTTTTCCTTAAGCTGTGAAAGAATATTCATAACCTCTCCCACTGAAATGAAACTGTCCGGGACACAGAACCATGGTCCCGCAATCCCGGACAGTCATTATGGAAAGCAGAAGAAAGAATCATTAAATTCCCGTTGGGAATGTACCAGACCGTACACAGACCGACTGCCTGCGAAGCACGAACATGGTCTGTGCCTGGTCCTCCGCAGGCGCATAAGCATCTTTCTTCCGCTGTTCACCTTATTTATGCGCCGTCCCACTGGAAGCGCTTCATGTCGACGAGACCATTTTCCAGAAATTCCACCCCTTCAGACTCCAGCCGGTATCTTTGGTCATAGAATCCGGGGGCGGTCCGTCCGGCGTGGTTCACCACCCGGTGACAGGGATACGTACCGTAATACTCTGCCCTCGACAGGACCTTTCCCACCAGTCTCGCATTCTTCTCCCGGCCGATAAGCTTCGCAATCTGCCCGTAGGAAGCCACCCTCCCTTCGGGAATCTCTTCCACCACCGACAGAATCTCATAGGCCAGGGATTCATCCAGTACGGCCATCTAATCTATACCTTTCTCTGTCTGCACCTGCACGAGCTTCCGGGCAAATGCTTCCGCATGCTCCTTTTTTGCTTCGTCCATAAAAGGAATATGATAACCCTGATGGCGCTCACAAAGAATCCCCATGTACTGCAGCTTCGAATGCTTACAGTAGCGGCGGATTCCCTCCTCCAGAAGGTCGGTCCCTTTCTCCGGCGGGTATCCGCAGGTGGTAATCAGAGCCAGCTGCTTTCCCTCCCAGAGGGACGGCCCCCGCTGTTCTCCGTAATACATATTCAGGGCATAGACCATGCGGTCCAGGGCTGCCTTCATAGGTGCGGTACAATACCAGGAGTAAATGGGCGTTGACAGCAGCAGGATGTCGCATTCCATGACAGCGGTGAATATCTGCTCCATGTCATCCTGTCTTGCACAGGTCACTTTCGTCCAGTCTTCCTGGCATTTCCGGCAGGCCAGGCAGGGTTTAATTTCCATCTCATAGAGAGAAAAGGTATTCACCGCTGCCCCTTCTTCTGTCAGTTTTTCCAGCACGATGTCTGTCAGGGCATTGGTATTCCCGTTCTTTCTTGGACTTCCCTTCAGACAGCAGATTTTCATAAATTCTGTCCTCCTGTTATTCTGCAGCTTATGGCTGTCTGTTGTATCGCTGATAATGGCCGTAGGCTTCCTCGCCATAGGCAGTTATGCTCTTTACCCTGCCATTGTAACGGCTCAGGATGAGTTTCAGCTTTCCAGGAGTAAAACCGCTAAAGTCGATCCTGCTGGTCATTTCTTCTGCCATACCTTCCGCAGATCTCCCGGATCTTCGGATCGTATTTTTCTATAATGCGTTCCACCCGCGCGGGTGTATATAGTCTCAGCATTTGATCTGAGCGAGCAGTTCCCGGCAGCCCCGCTCAATCTGCCTGGCCACTTCCAGGTGCAGGCCGGTATACCAGGGGTCATCCACCTCCTGCCCGTCCTCTCCTGCCCAGGACATCAGCATGCTGAGCTTATGGTCCGGGTCGCCGCCGAAGATGCGGTTAAGATTCCGCATATTGGCGTGGTCCATCCCGATGATGTAATCCCAGTCCCCATACTCCGACCGCCGCACCTGTCTGGCCCGATGGGAAAGAATCTGAATATTCATGGACTGCAGGGCCTTCTTCATCGGCGGATAGACCGGATTCCCGATCTCCTCGGTGGAGGTGGCGGCCGAGTCAATCAGAAACTCATCGCCGTATCCCGCCTCCAGGACCATCTTCTGCAGAATCATGTGGGCCGCAGTGCTGCGGCAGATATTGCCGTGGCAGATAAAAAGTATGCGAATCAAGGGGGCCTGCTCCTTTCCATTGGTTTTGAAATGCCGTTATTTGCCGGGTTTTGCCGCTTTTTCCAGGTGGATTTCTTCGTACATTTTTTGACAAACAATTAACAAAATTGACAAAACGTGGCAAATCTTAGCATATCACGGCCTTCAATAGTAGTCAAAACGTAGTAAACCCAAAAGTGTATATTTCACCATCATAATTAGGAAACATCGGTTATTATAGTATATTCAATACGTTCAACACTTCTTCTCTGTAATCCTCTTTGCTGATATACGAGGAATAGTGTTTAATTTGCGCGATCTTATACTTATGCCCGAGATTCTTATCAAGAAGCCGATAAACATCACCACCCATGGCTACCAAGACAGGATTCTTCTGAAGATATCCGATTTCTTCCTCAAAAATGGCCACGCTTTTATCTATAACCTCTGGGCTTTGTTTCAAGTACTTTTTCACTTTGGCCGAATCCACTTCCGGATACAGCTTAATGAAATCTGTCATATATGATCCCCAGTACCTGGTTTCAGACAAGGCATACCATCGGTGTTTGATTTCGGAGTATTAGTTGCCGGGTCCCAAACCGCCCAACTACCAACTTGACCATATTTTGTTTTCATCAGCTCATAGTTCTCTTTAGTAATCATATTATGTATTCTCCCAGATGTTATTGCCCAGCATTTTACTGTAATTATCATTCTCTTAACTATAGTCGGTGAAAAAAGGGAACTTATGACATGACATCTCACCTTAACCCTTACGCCAGAAATAATACTTTACCATAAGCCTATCATAAATCCACTTGCTTTTCTATAATGGAAAAGGCCCACCACCTGAAGGTGATGAGCCCGAAAACATCCTAGCGCTTTTAACTTCCACCCGTAAGCATCTGCATTATTTCTGCCATTTCATTATAATGCTCGGTACAATAATACTCCATTGTCCCGTTCAAGCCTACCATGGAATGCGTACCTTCTTTTGAGCAGCCGCCCACTTCACACTGGTGCTTGCTCTGTGAGCTCGAACCAACGTCCTGCTCCATACGCCCCATAATACTTGTCTTTGTCTATCTTTCTCCATTACTCTGTAACAGTCTGGTGACGGACAAAATCATCCAACGAATAACCGGTGAAATTATCAGCATTCAATCTTTGATAATGTATTTCAGCGGACATTACGCCATCCTCCCTCTAATACAACACGGATCATACAGGGGTGCCAACTTCGATGAGGTTGCCGTCCGGGTCATAGAATCTGACAACCCACTGTCCCCAACTGTGCGTCATCAGGAGATTGACGTATTCAATGTCAGGATAGAGTCTTTCCAGTTTTTTTACGAAGCTGTTAATCTCCGGCTCTTCAAAATACAGTTCAGTTTGATTGCTTTGCGGAATAACGCGCCTCCCTGTAAACCTCTCCCAGTATTTTTCTTCCTGGAGATAAAGATTTCCGGACAGTTCCATATTACCGTCATTATCCCGAATCAACTCGAATCCAAACATATCCTGATAAAACTTCAATGCTTTCTTACAGTCTTTTACAACGATAAGGGTTCCTTTGAATTTCATGGTCTGCTTTTCCTTCCTTCCCGGTGCGGCATTCTTCAGTACTTTCCGAACCTCGTATCAAGCTGATTGGAATCTGTTGTACCATTAAAAAACAAAGTGTACTGATTATCATTCTGCTCTTCACCGCTTATTACTGCTTCCACTTGAGTCGCTTTCCATGTGACCTGACATAAATCAGAACGGGCATTTGCCCCATCATCTGCTATATCAAAAGAATGTTTTGCAATTGTTCCTGCTTCATCTTTAAGAACCAACCTGGCATGTGTATGTCCAAATGGCCAGTCTGGATCTCCTACCTGCTGGAATAATAATTCATATTTTCCATCTGGTGATGTATATGAAGCAACATCATGTATTTTGTACCTTGTAGTATAAGTAAAACTTCCAGCTAAAATCATAATAAGAATATTAAAGAATGCCACCATTCCCAGAATTACTCTAACCGTCGGTTTCTTTATTTTTATGCAGCATATTATTGAAATAAACATTACCATCAATGCTATAACAAAAATCATTTTTTCCTCCCAAGCCCCGCTCCGCATATACCGAGCTGCTATTCTCTTCCTGTCCGGATGAAATGGCCTTCCTGGATTGCAGCGAACGTTGCTGCCGCGCAGTCGACAATCGCAGAATTTTTCAGTGGGAAAACGAGTATCGTCAACGGCAATAGAAACAGCAGAGCTCCAGTTGCTTTGTTCATAGCTGAATGAACAGCCACAAACCTCTTCTGTACGACGAATCCGGAAATGATATTTACAACCTTTATTAGGGTTATGATTCCGATCCATATATACAGCCATGCAGGAATACGCAGGACCGGAAGCAATTTGATCAGGCATACGACCACAAGCACAAAGTCCGCAATCGTATCCAGCCTTGCCCCCAACTTACTTACGGTATCTGTTTTTCTCGCCACAAATCCGTCAAGCATATCAGACAACCCGGCCGCTATGTAAAACGCATAAAAGGCAGGAGAGAACACCGGACAGAAAAGCAGAACTATACTGGCAGCTATTCTGAAAAATGTTATTGTGTTTGCCATCAATGTCCGCGCCTCTTTTCCTTTTTCTTCGCCTGCTTCATTTCGAATCGGCGCTGGGCTTCCGCCTCCCGTTCCTCCCGGCTGATCTGCCTGCGCTCCATTTTCATTTCCTCCCGTTGCCTTTG
>Ga0256405_10000834_pt1 | contig 94131 bp, 83 predicted proteins | sample RumenRJG_02DNA_FD_189096 | JGI IMG/M metagenome (GOLD analysis project Ga0256405, IMG submission 189096) | Bovine rumen microbial communities from Lethbridge, Alberta, Canada - RJG_02 | ecosystem: Host-associated > Mammals > Digestive system > Stomach > Rumen | place: Canada: Alberta...
GGAACCATCCGTCACCTGCACCAAACAATCAGGGAAAGGCGTGGTAGTTTGTGCATAAACAACCTTACCAACGTATTGGACAATTGCGTTAGGATCTTCCTTGTTGCAACTACTGATAACAAAAGAACCTAACCCTACTAACAAAACGGCTATACATGTCAGCCACGGGAATTGTAATTTCATACTCTATTAAAACTTATATTGCACATCTATACCATAAGCAAAAGTTGGGTTACCATATTCGCCTGTTGGAATCAACGTCGGAACAAACGATAACGGGCGATTCTTTTTGTCCGGCACAAACCATGCATGTATCATATTGGCGACATGTACAGCGGCTCCCACGCCAAAACAAGTATACATCGCAATGTTATACATGCTCTTTTTGTCTTTCGCATCCTTGTAGGCATTAAGAGTTGATGTAGGATCAAGCATAATCTTATTTTGCTTGTCGGCCATGAAATAGAGTGCCGTTCCACCGCCAAACAGAGCTGCTTCACTTACCAAGAATGCAGCACCTTTCCCCCACTGGTGTTTCATCATTTGACCCATACCGGGGACAAACATAGATGCCACTAATGCCCGTCCATTAGCACTTTGTTCCTTTTTTTTACCAACTTTTATATTATTGTCCCAAATCTTATGCGTATTACAATCTGTGAAATGCAAATCAAATTGAGCCAGGTTATTTCCATATCCTCGTACCGCAATCTGACATAATATCCAATATACCCACTGAGTACCATCCGGGGTCTTCTTGGCAAATTCGCAAGTAAAATAAATAGGAATATGGTATGTCTCAGACACCACATTGAGGTTTCCCCCGTTTTCAACTGCTTCAAAAACATCAGCGGATTCGACAGTGGCGTCAATAAATGATATGGCTTGCTGAAAGGCTTTTTTTATGGCCATATTTCTGGCTTCCTCTCTGTCTGCACTTGCAGCATCAAATACCTTATAGTAATAGGAATTATTATGCGGTTCCGGAGTCGCTCCCATCACCCAATCCGGCATGGGACGGCCGTCATATTGATTAGATGTGTTATGCTGCGCAATTATGCTATCTGTTCCCAATAGACATAGCAAAAGAATTATTATTGTAGTAACCTTTTTCATATTAGTCGCATTTTGTAAATTCATCAAAATTCGGGATACGATTACCGTATTTGGCTACTTGCCATAGAATATATATGCGAGTTCCCATTTTCCCTGATGTAGGTTCAATATATTCGCATACTTTATTCATCGGCAACACCATACGAGAGGAGGCAACGGAAATGTTTTCGGTAATACCCTGCTCAATCGTCTGTAAATCTTCCGAAGTATTTACCTCCACTCCTAATTTCCATGAACTCTCTAAAATAGCCTTTGCAAATGCATTGGCATAAGCTTTGTCATAGTTTTCTCCATCCCCTCTCGTCACACGATAGTAATACATGCATTTACTATCTGTTTGCGGGCGGTTCTGTATCCAATAGGGTTTACTTGCCGGTGATTGGGCATTGCAAAGCAACACCCAACCAAGAGCAAGTATTATAAATGATAAGCGTTTCATAGTTGATTAATAACCGGCATTTTTCTTGGCTTCGAGCATGGAATCCATTTTCTCGTCCATGAATTTCTGCATCTTGAATTCGTTGAAATCAATATTCAACTTTTCATCCGCAGAAATAGCATCTGTCATTTGTTTCTTCAATTCACTTTTGGGAATGCGGACAACATAGTACCACTCTAAATTGCCTTTGGGATCCACAATGCTCTTTTCGCACTCATGATCTGCATCATTGAGCATATGTTCAACCACACCATTGAGTTTGTCTTCCATTTTGCGTTGTACATCGTCACTCGCTGTCGAACCGGCGTACGAATTGAAATAATTTGATGTTACACCTTGTACAAACTCACCAAGACGAGCCTTGATCATGTCCTTTGCTGCTTTTACTGCATCTCTACGGGCACTCTGCTTGTTATTGCCGGATACACGACCAATTCCCAAATCACGGAAATAGGTATCATCGTCAAAGGACATTTCAATGCACGGAATGCTAATTTCAGTTCCACTTGCAGCAGCCGCGGCTATCGCCTGATCATGTCGAATCTGGTCTAACGCTTCCTGACGTGCACGCGCAATACTATCGCGTCTCATTTCGGCTTTGATGCGGTCCAACTCTTGCTTGTCTTTCAATTCGCGAATTTGGCGTTTCGTGTCACTTTCCTGTTGAACTGCCGGAGCGGGTTCCGCCTTCTTTACCGGTTTCTTTGCTGCACAATTGGAAAATGCTACACTACAAAGAATAGCCATCGCGATTAATGAAATCTTTTTCATTTTGTTTGTTGCCAGTTATATCCCATCGGCACATCGGTTTTTAAGACAATATATTTCTGCTGACTACTTACTCTAACGGAGAGTCGGCTTTATCCGTTTTTATTGTTTTCTGCATTCTTATAGCCACATACGCAATATATGTACCGACCTTTGTCCTTGTTAATTTCCGGCAAATAGTCTCTACATAGTCTAAGGCAACTCCGTCACCACCAAGTTGTTGGGCTAAATCCATTTTAGCATTCCTTATGGCATCCTGAAAAGCCTGATTGGGATCTCTTTGTTCGTGACTTACTCCAAATGCGGCATAGTATTCCTCCGTACTTTTCGCTTCTTCTTGACATGAAAACTCCGTCTCTTCTAAAGTAGGCGGAAGAACAGGCCTATCCATTTCTCTTTCCAACTCTGCCATTTTCTTCTCCAACTCCATCCTCGCGCTTTTATCATCCTTGGTTTCTTCATACCTGGATATATCAGAGCGTTCATTCCTTAGGGAATCCTCTATTTCATTAACTACCTTCTTCGGCTTCTTGGCGAAACAATCTGAAAATGTCATTCCACAAACAAGAATAAATGTGATTACCAAAAGTCTTTTCATTCCTAAATTTTAATTAGTTTTGCCTACTCTTCTGCGGATTTTCGGCATCCTCCGTTTATAATACTGTAATTGGTTTTGCATATACACACACAAAGAAAGCGCAGACCTCGTGTTGCTTACTCATCAACAGAGGTCTTAGCATTACCTTAAAAGTCAAATAAACAACAGGAAACCTACGCCGATATGACAAACCGCTTTGCCTAAATACAGCAAAGCAAGTGCGTTGTCACACCCATAGGCATCTATTGGTTACTTTGGATTTGACTTTTAATTCGAAAGTTGCTAAGTTTCTGTCGATCAAACACAAAGCGTCAATAAACGCTACTCAATATGTCTAAAATCCACCCTGTTTCACAAGAGACATTTCCCTCCAGCGTAGAATTCGGGTGCAAAGATAGTACTTTTTTTTGAACTGACCAAATAAATCTGCAGAAAAACGTTTAAAGAATGAGAAAATCGGAGATTTTGGTTTGTCAATACAAGAAACCGATAATCCACAATGGCAGTTTGTGACCATACGGAAACTCCATATCATCGGCAAGGATGTAAGAATCGGGCAAATCAGCTATTTGTTCGTAGTCCTTATCCGCACCTCCTACTTCCAATGTGTACTTGCCATCTATCTTAAAGTCCCCGTGATGCTTACCATATTCCACCAAATGATTGAACGATAATTGATTGGCAGCAAAACACTCGCGGACTGTGCCGATATTAGGTTCTTGTGCAGCTAAAGCATAAAGCATGTTGCTGTTATCCAAGAGCACATTGACGGATAATAGTCATCGGCGTCTGTTTGTAATAACGCGCGTACTTGTCAATTAAATTTTTCATTGCTTTTCCAATTGAGCATAATTCTTCGTTTTGTGCTTTTCGCATTGAGCACAATATTAACCCATGTGCTTTTCGCATTGAGCACAAATTCGGGTGCAAAGGTAGTGCTTTTTTTTGAACTGACCAAATGTTTGGGGCAAAAAATCAGATTTTTTGCGGAGATTTATTATTAGACTAGCGAGACTAGTGTTATAGTTTGACTAGTCGAACTTCGGTTCCGGTCGAACTAGGTAGGGATAGGTAGGGATATGTTTTTTTGTGCCAAGGGTATGGTAAGGGTATGCTAAGGGTATGGTGGAGATACGGGGACGGAAAGTGAGCAGAAGGTGAGCAGAAGGTCAAAGATTGCGCTGGCGGACAGCTTCGTATAACATCACACCTGCAGCCACCGAGACATTCAAACTCTCAATCGTACCCGCCATAGGGATCCGCACCTGCTCGGAACAAAGACGCAGATTATCCGGATAAATACCCTTGTCCTCACTGCCCATGACAATAGCCGTAGGCTGCGAGAAATCCGTCTGCGTGTAGTTCTTCACCGCATGTTCCGTTGCTGCCACCACCTGCACACCGGAATCGCGGAGATACTGCAACGCGTTCTGCAGATTGTCCACCTTGCACAAGGGCAAAGAATGAAGTGCGCCGGCACTGGTCTTGACCGCATCACCATTGACAGAGGCACTGCCCTTGCTGCCAATGACCAAAGCATGTACGCCTGCACACGAACAAGTGCGGGCTATTGCCCCGAAATTGCGCACATCGGTGATGCCATCCAACACCATCAAAAGGGGCGTCTCTCCACGCTCGAAAGCAGAACGCACCACCTCATCCAGGCTATGAAACTCAACAGGCGAAAGGAAAGCAATCACACCCTGATGGTTCTTGTCGGTGTACTGATTAAGTTTCTCCACCGGTACGCGCTGGATAATGCCATCCCCCACTCCTTCCTGCGAGAGGGCAGCCAGTTTGTCAATGAGTTCGCGTCCCAACGACGAAGACATATCGCGGCGCAAGAGAATCTTATCCACCGTTTTGCCCGCGTCCAATGCCTCCAACACGGCACGGATACCGAAAATCATTTCAGACTCTTTCGGGCGATGCACCTCATAGTTTTTGCGGGATGCAGCAGGGCGTGTATGCGCAGTGCGTTCACGGAACGGACGTTCTTCACGCGGAGAAGGGACAGAGGACTTATAGAACATAGGACAAGAAATCAGCGATTGTAAATAGTGGATTGACAAAGTTGAGCCGCCGCCGTATCGGGCAGGCAGTCCAATTGATACATCGGCACCGTCTGTACGGTTTGGGCGATGGTAGTATAGAGTGCGTCCATCATCTCGGGAATGATTTTCAGGCCGCTGGCGGACGAAAGGACATAAGCATACGCCTCCGGCAAGCGCAAAGGCCGCATCTCGTTGTGCGGAGCCTGCGAGAGTTTGACGATAGCCGCAACGGGGGCAGAAGCGTTCTTATAACAGGGCGTTTTACCACTCCAAGGCGAACCGTAGACACGCAGTTCGTGCGTCGTTGTCCCATTGTCGGACACAATCGGATGCAGGCGAAGGATGGGATTATCATCGTTGAGCAGCCATGCCGACGGGAAGGCCTGCAACCACAAGCGTGCATGGGTGGATTTGCCGGTGCCCGACTTGCCAAGGAAGAGTTGCGCCATGCCGTGACGGACGATAACCGCCGCATGCATCTCCAAAGTGAGATAGGGTGCGGTGGAAAAAGCATAAGAGAGCATTGCCGCGTTGTTGAGCGCAAACGTGAAATGACGCTCCGTGGTCTGCAAAACGACCGAACGGAAATCATGCGCCATACGCATAACACAGACAACAGGTGTGTTCTTATAAACCGCCACGCGGAAAATCCATTCATTCTCCATGCGATAGACTTCGATACGCGGCATATCATCATCGGACGAATCGACAAAGAACGGGGCACCCAATTCAGGCAGAGCCAATTCGGGCAAGACCTCCGTCTTCAACGCAAAGCGGAACTCATCGTCCCTGACCGCGTCATCAGCAATACGGAAAGGCGCATAGTTATCCGCCCCTGCAAAGCGATGCGACTCCGTCTCCAGCGAGAAGACGTGTCCGGCTACTCGATAATACCTGCGTTCTGCCATGAGGAAAGTGTGTTTGCGGTGTCCTGTAAAGCCTGGTCTAACGAGACATCGTATTCGTCCGTCAGCCATGTAGCCAGCATCTTTTCATCAAAGAACGAGACCTCAGCCGCCTTACGCCAGAGGTAGGCAGCCGTTTCGTTCATGGTAATCATCTTATTGAAATTGATTTGCTCAATCCCCTCGCCGACAAGAATGAACTCATTGCCCAACGGACGGAGACGGAAGCCGGATTTGATTTTCATGGTAAGAAGTGTATATTATTGTTTTACATAGAGTTTTAACAGCGTATGCCTATAGACTTTAAGCCAGAACCACCGCGGCCGAAAGATGTGACGCCAACACCACCCGCGCGTAAGCGGCTTAGGAATGCCCCGCGGTGACTGTACGGAAAGGACCGTTCCAAGAACATCCTCGCGCGAACAATGCTCCAGACCGCTGCAATTGCCATCGCCCATAAGGGTGACCGAATCGCCGTCCAGCCCGATGACACGGTGCAACACAAAAGCCGTTTCCGACAGCTGCACAAGGCATACATCCCCCACCCTCACATCCTGCCGTTTCTGCAACACGACCACATCGCGCCCGCCCTCAATAAAAGGACGCATACTCACCCCCGTAGGGGTGAACTCCACACGTTTGCCTTCCCGAAGCAAGGCTGCGAATTGCGGTATCAGTATGTCGTTGGCAACAAGATGCATCCGAAGGCGTTATACTATTTCAAGCGCAAGAATCCCAGTCCGAACCTCGCCACAGCAGCCCGCTCCAAGTCCTCACGGACAGAGGGATCAGCAATGGAAATAAGCGCCTTTGCACGCTCCGCCAGCGGGAGATTGCGCAAGTAAACAATGCCGTGCTCCGTAACGATATACTGCGCCTGGAAACGCGTAGTGACAACACCTGCCCCCGGAGCCAGGTGCGAGACAATCTTGGACTTCCCTTTCGCCGTCATACTGGTAAGCGCCAAGAAGCACTTACCGCCCTCCGACAAAGCAGAACCATAGAAGAAATCATGCTGCCCACCCACACCGGAGATGATGGTATCGCCAATGGAGTCCGCACAAATCTGACCGGTGAGGTCCACCTCAATAGCCGAATTGATAGACATAGCGCGGGGATTCTGACGAATAATCTGCGGGTCATTGGTCCACGCCACATCACGAATGACGACATCCGGATTACCATCCACATAATCATACAAATGACGCGAGCCCAAGATGAGCGAACCCACAGACTTGCCCGGAAGAATCTTCTTCTGCGAATTGTCAATAATGCCCTTCTCAATAAGCGGCAAGACACCGTCCGTTATCGCCTCGGTATGCAGGCCGAGATGCTGATGGTTGCGCAAAGCATTGATGACAGCATTCGGGATTCCTCCGACACCAATCTGCAACGTAGCCCCATCCGGGATCTCCGCTGCGATATAATTGCCGATTTTGGTTTCCACATCGCTTGGCACAGGCGTAGGCACCTCCACCAGCGGCTCATCACCCCGACACATTGCCGAGATACGACTGACATGAATGACAGGGTCACCGAAAGTGCGAGGCATATACTTATTCACCTGCGCAATGATTGTTTTAGAGCATTCAGCCCCCGAAAAAGCGATATCAGCCGATACACCATAGGAACAATAGCCATTCTCATCCGGTTCGCTGACATTGAGGAAAGTGACATCTACAGGCACCTGCCCCGAACGGAAAAGCGAAGGCACCTCTCCCAAGAAACAAGGAATGGTATCCGCAACCCCCTCTTTCATTGCACGACGAAGATTGTTCGGCACAAAGATACTAAGCGCACGGAACGAGTCCATCAGTTCACGTTTGGCATAGGGTGCATCCTCCGGATGAATACCAAAGCCCGAAATGAGCTTGACATCACGGAGTTCGGAAGCACGCTCGGTGAGAGCACGCAAGAGCACCATAGGAATAGACGTAGAGCCTTGGACCACAATCGTGTCACCAGACTTGACGAGTTTGACGGCTTCTGCCGGAGAGACAATATTCATACCTGAACAGGGTTAAAGGGTTACATCCTTATAATCTTCATTAAACTTACGCAGGCGTTCGTCCAGTGCCTCATACTGGTCTTCACGAATAGCCGATGCACACCCGCGCATACCTTCGCGCTGTGCGCCCGTGGGATGCAGCGAAATGGCAGAGACGCCATAGTACACGAGCTTGTTGAGCAACTGCTCACCCGTCCAATTCTTATAACCAAACGTAAAGAAGAAGCCATTCCCAACAGGACGGCCGTCCGCATCCTTGTCATAGACAATATGGAAGCCGTTGCGGGTCATAATCTCCTTAATACGCTCTGCACGCCGTGCGTATTCACGTGTGTTCTCCACAAAGTGAATCTGCCCCTTGCAAGCCGCCTCAAACATGGCCGCCATTGCATACTGGACACTATGCGCGACACCGGAAGAGAGCGAATAAAGAATGATATATACAAAATTTCGCAAGAACTGACCGTCATTGTCATAACGTGCAGCAAGTGCAGGGAAGCACTTGTGGGCCAATTCCGGCTCCATCGCCACGATAGCGGCACGCTGACCTGCGTAAGAGAACATCTTGGAGCAGGAAACCATGTGCACACAGTTTTTCGTATAGCGCCCTACAGAAGGCTGATAAGGAGCCTGATACGGTATGCCACGATGGTCACGGAAATCCATATTGAGGTAAGCAAGGTCCTCAATAACAAGCACATCATACTTTGTGGCAAGACGACCAATGATCTCCAGTTCCTGTTCCGTCAGGCACATCCAAGACGGGTTGTTCGGATTGGAGAACAACATCGCAGCTATGCGCCCCGTACGGAAATGACGCTCCAATTCCGCCTCCAGTTTATCACCCCGGAAATCTGCCACATCAAACGCATCCACCCTGACGCCAATAACCTTGCACTGCTGCTTTTGCACAGGGAAACAAGGGTCAATGAAAAGAACCGTATCTTTCTCCTTCGAGAGCTGGTTCATCGTCATATTAAGCGCAAAAGCCGCTTGCATGGACCCAACCGTAGGAACAATGCAATCTTCGGGAATATCCAAGCCGACAAAAGCCTTGACAAACTCCGAACCCCAATGTTTGACTTCTGGAATACCTGTAATAACCGGATACTTGGCACCCTTTCCTTCCAGCAAAGCCTTATGCTCCGCCTCGATGCCAATCATCTCAGCAGGAAGTCCAGGCTCCCCTAACTCCATGTGCACAAACTCCCGGCCTGTTGCTTTCTCAATATCTTTCACCACGCCTACTAACTGACGGATGGAAGCATTTCCCAACTCATGGGCATTCCGCAGACCAAAATTGATACAAGTCTGGTCCACCAACTGCTTATCTAACGGAAATATCATGAGTACCTCCCGTTAGAGTTTGATACCATTAGCAAATCCAGCCTCAACAGCAGCTACGTTGGATGCAACGATAGCATCCCCCTTGCGGGCAAAGACACGCTGTACACCGGCAATCATTTTATCATGGTCGATACCCAACATAGGAATGGCAGCGCCCAATAACACCATATTGGCTGCCTGAGCCGGAGCTCCAGCCTCTTTAGCCAACGTTTCTACATCCAACAAGACATGATTTTTATGCGAACGCACATGCTGCAGAACCGTCTCGATTTCAGGATAATCAGGGATATTGACGAAAGGCACAGAGGAGGTAACAATCCAACCATCGGGTTTGAGGTAAGACACATAACGCAACGCTTCCATCGGCTCCAAGGAGATGATAATATCTGCATCCCCTTTCGCAATCAGGTCACTCATAATGGGTTCGGAACTGATACGCAAATTACTCTGCACATCTCCACCACGCTGACTCATACCATGAACCTCCGCCTGCTTCAGATATAAACCTTCCGCAAGGGCAGCTTCGCCAACAACCGTTGCAATAGAGAGGATACCTTGCCCTCCGACACCTGCCAAAATAATATTTTTAGTCATAACTGAAATACAATTTAAGAGTTGATACTTATTTCTTTGCCGCCTTGAGATGACGTTTCAGTGTTTGGATGCACTCACGACGTGCGATAACGACGCTGGTTCCAGGGTAATCAATTTCTTCGCGAAGTACCTGCTTAATCTCTTCCATGTTTTTCGGCAGAGGCACAACGACACGTACATGCTTCTCATCCACACCAAGACCATAGCAAATCTTCTCCAAGCGTCCTGTACCTGCAGAATCCTGACCACCGGTCATACCTGTGGTAAGATTGTCAGAAATAAGCACGACCACATTGGCATTCGAATTGACACAATCCAAAAGTCCTGTCATACCCGAATGAGTAAAGGTGGAGTCACCAATAACGGCAATAGCAGGATGCTGTCCTGCATCCGCGGCACCCTTCGCCATTGTGACAGAAGCCCCCATTTCAACCGTTGCATGCAAAGCGTGGAACGGAGAAAGAGCCCCTAACGTATAGCAACCTATATCTCCGAATATACGTGGAGAAGGATATTCACGAGCGACTTCGTTAAGCGCTGCATACATATCGCGATGGCCACACCCCTGGCATAAAGCAGGCGGACGATTAACCACGATATTATCCACATCGTTGGTAGGCAGGGCATCAAGGCCAAGCGCAAGACGCACACAATCAGGAGACAATTCGCCTACACGGGGCAACGCGCCCGAAAGGCGGCCCCGAATGACCACATTCGAAGGCACAAGACCATGCAGAAGTTCCTCCACTACAGGTTGACCTTCCTCTACGACAAGTATCTCCTCTGCGCCATCTTCTACCATCCGGTTAATCATAGCAACAGGCAGAGGGTACTGCGTAATCTTCAAAAGTGAGCAACCCATCTCCTGACGATAATTCTCCATCAGGTAATTGTAACCAATACCGCACGTGAGGATTGCCTTTTTAGGATTTGCGCCCTTGGTATATGTATTGAAACCCATTGTCTCAGCTTCCCGCATGAAAACAGGCTGCGCATCCACCAATTCCTGATAATTCTTCTTTGCAAAAGCAGGGAGAAGAATAAAATGTTGTACATTTTCCGGCAACGACATTTTGTTCTGCTTCGGGCAAGCATCTGTGGTCTCCACAACGGCACGCGAATGAGCCATACGCGTTGTCACCCGCATCAAAACAGGTGTATGAAGGCGTTCCGAAAGGTCATAAGCCTTTGCCATCATGTCGTAGGCCTCCTGTTGGTTAGAGGGCTCAAAGACAGGAATCATAGCAAATTTGCCATAGAAACGGCTATCCTGTTCGTTTTGCGAAGAGTGCATGGAAGGATCATCAGCGGCCAAAACCACCAAGCCTCCATTGACACCCGTGATTGCCGAGTTGATGAAAGCATCTGCACATACATTCATTCCCACATGCTTCATACAAACTAACGCACGTTTGCCCATGTAACTCATACCCAACGCTGCTTCCATTGCCGTTTTTTCGTTGGTCGCCCAACGGCAAAAGATAGCTTCCCCTTCCTTTCGCTTAGCTTCGTGCATTTGAATGAATTCCGTAATCTCCGTGGACGGGGTCCCCGGATAGGCATATACACCACTCAAACCAGCATCAATAGCTCCTTGAGCAATAGCCTCATCTCCTAATAGTAAATGTTTCATAATACTATATGATTTTGATTGATTGTTATCGTCTTCCTCTTAATCCGCACAAGACACACTTATCCGGTTGGCGGAACATGAACAAAACCGTAACTTTTATACCCACAGACAAATCATGAACTTGCTTTCCACGAGCACGATCAGAATACCAAATAGGCGTTGCGCCAAACGTACCAAAGTCCCATTTGCTCTCGTATGGGATATCCAAAGACTTGCCTGATGCATTACGTGCCTCATTAAGCAAACCATAACTGACAAAACCTGCGACACGGAAATGTATATCTTTCTGGAATGACCAATCATACCCCACCTCACCGCATAATTGAATATCAATCAAAGACTTCAAGGAGGAGAACTGATACTCCATCGGAACCTGCTTCCGATAGCCATGGTTATCCATTTCCTGCCAATAATGTTCATCCTCGAATCCATAATAACGCGCGTAAGAACCTCTGGAAGTTATATCCATTTTAGCCGAGGCTTTTTGCCACACAGGAAACGAGAAATTAAAACCTGCCAATAGATACAATCCGTTAAAATTAACACCAGCCAAGACCGGCAACTGAACAGCCAGTCGGTGTAGTCGGTCGACGCGGCCTTCAACAATATAAGTTAGTGATTTCAGCGGCATTCCCCATGTATCTATTACAGTATTCCATCGCTCATCACCCAAACGAGAAAGGTCAGCATTGGTATACTGATAATCGGCGCTATTGATGCGAATAGTACGATAAGAAATTCCTAAACCGGTTTGTAGTATAAAGTATCCATGTCTATACTCATAAGCCCCACCTATGCGGAAATCTCCTCCGCCCGGCTGATGGGCGACCGCATCGGTAGAAGCCAATGAAGTAGAATATCCACCATATACATATCCGCCAACAGCATGGTGTTCCCCCATAAATTCAGAATGACGCAAGCCCTTTGTATCGGTTTCACGTTGACGGTCATGAGTAGTAAATTTACGATCCTTAGCCGGCAGACCTCTCGCTTCCGGCGGGGCAGCAATACGCGTCTGAGCAGAGAGCGGTCCCAAGACCACTATCAGAAACAAGACAATCAATATAGAACGTACTACTCTACTCATTCAACAATAACTTTTATGTTCCTACTTAACCCCGACGATTCACGTAAAGAGAATACATAGACTCCACTAGTGGACGGCAAATGAACCTCATACGCATTGTGTACGCCAGGAACAAAGTGCCCGGCATCCACTTTGCGCCCATAAGAGTCATATACATCAAACTCTCCATCGTTGACACAAAGGATATTCACAACGGGATTTTCCCGCACAACCAATGTGGGCACAACCGATATATACGGCTGTTGAGGCGACAATGTTTGAGGACGTGCCAATGAAGGAATCATCGGACAAGTCATAAACGTTTTACCATCCGAAGAGCGTGTTAAAGCTACACTATATTCTGATGTTTCCTCAAGATACTGTGGACAATACAAATAGGGATGTGTTTCGCCCGGTATACGCACGTCATCCTTATACCACTGGAAATCTGTGAAATGATAACCACCATTCAGCGAATCCACCAACACACCAATCACATCATTCCAATGCTGCTCCATCAGCCAAGACGGATAGCGTAATGAGAAACGGAACGCTGTGGTGGTAAGCCTATCATCCAAGCAAACGCCATGGAAAGAGATAGCGGCAGAATAATCATCCGGACGAATATACTGCACGGAATCCCACAATTCCGGCAAAAGAATCTCAATATCATTCTCATCCTGTGCCAAAGGTCTGGGGAAATTCATATCCGGTGTCAAATTCCGCTCTGCACAAGCTCGGATGAAATCATCGGAATATGTGATAGTATATCCACGAGGATGCTTACCCTGGAACTGGAAACCAAGTCCAATCCGACCATCATCCAAACAGAAATAACTAACCGCAATATCCACCTTAGTTGGAGGAATCTCTTCAAGATGTAACGTTGTAATAAGATCACAACCTGTTTCCTCTTGCAGAATCGTATCAACATAAAGTCCTCTTTCTATCAGACTTACACCATGGAAATCATAATAATCCCCCGTACAGATAGTATCCCAAACCTCTTCATACTTGATACCAGAAACATGAACGGTCATATAATAGTTACTATCACATAGTTGCTTGGTTTGATAGGACTTCTCATATTTGAATTCTTTTCCCCGGTACCATTCTTCGGTGTTCTCGTACGGGATAACAATATGCACACCATGCCAAGTGAAATCAACATCCTGGGTGACACACAATGCGGTATCCACATGGATATAATAGGCCTGACGGACATCCAATGTGAGGAAGAATGCGCTATCGCAACCATCAACCGTAATGGTATCAAAACGGTCAGTAATGATACCGCCCTTATCCGTGAGATAGGTACGCCCATGCCAAGTGAAACGATCGGTCTCATTCGTGCAAAGTGAAACTTTGTCATAATGTTCATATGTGGGATGAACGGTAAGGTGAAGATTAGTAATAGAGTCACACCCCGTGCTATTTGTCAAGGTATCACTTATCTCTATCAACACATCCCGATGAGTTCCTTCCGGGAGGACAAGGCTATGATTCCATTCCCATACAGAGCCAAACTTGTAATCTTCATCGTTGCAGATAACAGGATAGATATCCACGACATCAATATGTCCCAGTTTAAGATTCAAGAAACGTATTGAGTCACATCCCGTCACAGAGGTATGATGTACTCTATCACGGAGGTCGCCCGTAACAAGAATAACTTCATCATATTTTGTCCTATCAATCGTTGTATGGTAATACTCTTCAAAATGTTCGGTCATATAAAGGCGATTCTCCCAAACCAGTGTATCATTATCGCACAACGAACGATAGTCTGTAACCTTTTGCGTATTATATTGTTCATTATAGATGGATGCCACATATAATTTGAGTGTCCAAATACTATCGCACCCTATGATGGATTGCAAACTATCCACCAAGGTGAGGGTATCTCCATCTTGCAACGTTGGTATTGTCTCGAAATACTTGGCACTATCCGGACAATATAGAGTTCGTCCCTCATGACCACTCCACACATAAGGAAGTGTTTGACAAACGGTATCTCTATGTACATAATGATAGTTTGCACCATGTTTCAATGTAAACTTGTATACGGAATCACAACCTCTTCCTATGATATAATCTCCCGAAATAGGATCTATGAAAGAGAAATGAGATTTTAAACTATCGTAGTAAACTTCCTCACCATTTCCGGGTAGTGGTGTCAGTAACGTATCACCACGCGAATTATGCCACAAATATGTCTCATTATCACAAACGGTTGCCGAATCTTCAAACAAATATTTCGGATGCCAATATGGATAGCAAATCAAAGTACTATCACAACCGGCGGCCATAGAATAAGTGTTGATATAATAGACAACGCTCTCTGACTGCATATTGTCATGCGATGGGTCGTACCCATACCATGTACCATCAAAATAAATGGAGTCGCCAATGCAAACATGCTCATAATAACGAACCGTCTTTGATGGTTTAATCGTAAGATGCAACACATAAACAGAATCACAATGATGCGCTTTCGTACCTCCGGGAACGGTGTCGTAGAATGTACCCGTATGCCAACGATTAATTGCATCGTAACTACGCCACTTGGTGTATTCACTGCTACAAATAATCATTGTTGTATCAAAACGATAGGACGGATAAATATGAAGCGTCAATTCAGCCACACTATCACAACCATTGACCCCTAAGCAAGAATCTAACATTACGACGGTAGTATCTTTACGTACCTTTGTGTAATCACGCATCTCTTTCGGCCAGAATTCACGTGCTTCGTGATACCACTTTCCATGTCCAAACGTCCATACAGAGTCATTGTCGCATATATTGTTTTCGAACTTCTCATATTTCGATTGATTCACCACCAATTCCAAATAGAAAATAGAATCACAAGACAACGCTGATACATAGCGAACTGTGTCCAAATAACGGTCCACACCTCTTACGTTAATCAGAGTATCATAATCATCACCTTGTAACGACAATTCCCCCCAACGCATTTTATCATATTTCTCGCCCACATACAAGCGACGTTGCCAAAGCGTGGTGCCATTATCGCACAACACATACAAAGAATCCTCTTTATATACTTTGGGCACATATATTTCCAGACGCCAGATACTATCGCATTCCGTAACACGAGAATGGATTCCATGAGGGTCTAAAAACTCTGTTTGGGTTTTGAGGGAATCAAGATAGAAGAATGTCCCCGAAACATCGGTCATAATCTCATCCGTTTCGCGATTTAGCATCTCACTCCAAACAGGACGTTCATGATTTTCCCATTTGTATAACTCATATTGACAAATAGTATCCACATGCGTCCGATGATATGTCGGCATTCTATAAAGTTTCAAATTATAGATACTATCAAACCCTAATTCTGTTTCCAAACTATCATAGAAGAATGTATATTTCTCCTGCAAATCGGCACCATTGATTATAATGTCACGCGTACCATTGTCTTGTGTCGGAACGGTCCATACATACGTACAATTTTCACAAACGAAATCATATGTTGTATCACGGAAAACTTGACCAATACGGATATCCAGCGTATACAAACTATCACAACGATGTGTGTCATCATAATACGCATCGTATAATTTCTCAAAGTGATTCCGTTCATTATGCAAAACGACAACTTCTGTATATCCTTCCGTAGAACCAACAAAGTTTTCACCTACATACAACGTGCCCTGCCAAGAAACCGAATCCTCGTTAGAGAGAGTTACTTTTGACGGAATGCGGTAACTAGGTGCTACCAACAACTGCAGTGTCCAAACAGAATCCTGACGACTAGCCGTCTTCAAACTATCTATGTATTCAAAACGCCCAGCCTGATCTATCTTTAAATCATGAACAAGCTGCCCATTCAAATAGATATGATTTGCACTGAAATCGTGTCCCGTCCAAGTGAATGCACTGTCTTTACAAATGGTATCCGCCATTGAGAAGTGATAATTCACAAGGACTTGCAAGAAACGTATGCTATCACAATCCAATTTATCCGGATATTGACGAGCAATGTCTGTTTTAAACGCTTTACTATCCGTAGTATCTTTTGTCACTACATACACTGCATCATATATACTTTCATCTTGCTCTCCAAGATAAGCATTTCCTTTATAAAGGCGATTTTGCCATACACCGAAACCATTATTATCAATATACAATGTATCAATGATGGTGTTTATTTCTTCGGTATAGATTGGCGTGATGTTCAGATGCAATGTCCACACACTATCACACATCATCGGACGGCTGTTCACTCCATGCGGATCAATAAACCAACTCTTCGTTTTGAGACTATCCTGAATAACGATTTCTCCATAAACATCCGTTGGGATTTCATCATAATCAATTCCTTGCCCTCTATAATACAAGCGATGCTCTGAATCTGCATGTCCCTGCCAAAGATATTCACTTAACTGGCAAACCGTATCATTCGTTTCGAAAGACACGTACGTTGGCGCCTTGTAAAGACTCAAATTGAAAATACTATCAAACCCTAATTGAGTCTGTAGTTTAATAGGGAATAACGAGTAGCCCTCCTGTAATTCCGAGCCTTTAATGGTTCTATCCAACGTCGTGCCGTCTTGTTGCGGTTGTGACCATATATAGTCGCAATTGTCACAAACATAATCATAGATCGTATCACGGAACACTTTACCAATACGAATTGTATGTATCAATATCGAATCACAAACGTGTGTTCCAACCTTCTCTGTGGAAAGCTTCGTATAAACCGTAGTATCCTTCGTTATGATGACATAGTTAGTCACTCCCTCCGGGATTTCTGCTTTTTTTCCGGCATAAAGTGTATCCTGCCATATCGTTGTCATCTCATCAGATATCGTTTCCGATGTGCTATCACGATAAGTCGGCAAGACTTTCAATCTCAAATGCCACACACTATCACAACGTGCGACAGTAAACAACGAATCCACATCCGTTATCTCGCCCGCCTCACTAATCGAATAGGTTTTGTCTATGTGATTTTGCCATGTATAAGTTCCTCTAACAACTTGACAAACCGTATCCACAAATGTAGTATCATAGACCGGATTGACATGAATCATCAAAGTCTCTTCAAATGAGCAAGATGTTCCGATGGGAACAAAAGCCACCTGCGTATAATCTCCAGGCAGACTATCTTTGGGGGAGAAAAGGAATTGCTGTTGTCCCATCACAAACGGTGCATCATTTTGGCACACAGTGTCCTTCAAAGTCCGTGGCATATTGTCCACAACCGTCAGTTGAAGTTCTACAACACTGTCACATTCCAAAGCAATTGTTTTCAATGTATCCCAAACGTGTACAGAAGCAGAATATTCTTTATAGCCGCTTACTGTGGCAGGATCACTGTGTCCATACCATACGAATGGCACCTCTGTTTGACAAATCACCTCCGGTTGAACTACAACTTTGTGTTGCTTATACGCAGGATTAACGGTCACTTTTAACACATATACAGAATCACATCCTTTTCCCCCATTACAAGAAAGGCACTGGTTATTGTACAGATGATCCACAAATGTATATTCTCCCCACTCATCCGTTACATGGGTTATATCAACGGGATCTCCGTCTTCATCTACTAATGCATGTCCCTCATGTCCCTGCCAAGTAAAATCATCAAATTGGCACAAAATCACAGGTTCCTCTTCCTTATAGAAAGATTTGTAGACAGCCAAATCCAGGAGATAAACACTATCACAATGATAGACAGAAGCAGTATTATAATTCACCGAATCATCATAACTTTCCCCATATCGCACAGTCTTGAATGCGAATCCATCTGCATTTCCTTTAAACTGATCACCCACATAGAGATGTCCCTGCCAAGTCATCGTATCATTATCACACATCGTGAGTTGATCGACCTGCTTAAATGTAGGATGCACCGTCAATGCCAAACGATAAACGGAATCGCAACCATAGGTGACGGTGGTCAAACTATCCCAAAGGATATAGGTGGAATCATAGGGCAATTTCCGGACTGTCACCCAATCAACTACTTGAGCCTCCGAAATATGCTCATCCCATACAAAAGTAGATTCCCTATAACAGATGGAAGTCTCCTTCTCAAACAAATAACTCTGTGTGATCAAGATGCGCAACTCATACACAGAATCGCAGCCATACACTGTCTTGTCGCGATCCCAAACAGTGTAAACTCCAGGCTGATTGATATCAATGCCATTATTGCGCAGAAGGGTGGCATTGACAGAGATAGGACGACCCATTTTGTCCAAGCGATTGGGCCATTGCGATGTTTTATTCGAGCATAAATGGATACTATCAAACTGATAGAAATGCGGATAAACAGTCATGTGCATTGTCACAGTACTATCACAATGCTTTTCTGATCCCATAGCCTCTAGATGTACAGTTTTCTCAAAAGTACCTATCTCCGGATAAGGTTTGGCGTAATCACGCGCATAGTATCGGATATTATCAAAGACATAGGATTCCGTATCGCACAAAGCCACTGAAATATGGTGGTCATACGTAGAATCTACAATCAAATGCAAGATCCAAACCGAGTCCACTTTCATTTCTTTGCCAACCACAATTTTATCCATTTTGAGGCTGTCAATGATGATATACTCACCTTTCGAATACCCCTCAAAACCATTTATCTTATTGGTTGCAGCACGACCATACAACTGGTTTGAATATATAACACGTCCATTGGTGTTATCCCACAATTGACGAGGCCCTGCTGTTGTCGGACGATATTTGTCCTGACTGGTATGGTTCTGCCAAACATATACCTCATTATCACAAATACGCGCAGGGACCGTCTCTTCAAAAGTTTGAGCGATAGTCAGCTCCAAACGATAAATACTATCACATCCATGGATGGTTTGAGCAGAGTCGTAATACACATACGGAATTGCCCGTTCCGAAAGAGGTCCAATCACTGTGTCATGGAAATGGCCAGTCCATGTATAAGTTTCGTTTGATGCCATCTGTTTTCTATCCAAATTGAAGAAAGCGGCATTACGTGTAAGTATCAGAGTATGAACAATATCACAACCATTTTCCGTCAATGTGCTATCTACAAAGATATTGGTTGTTCCAGGTGTCATTTTCTGAATAGAATCTGTCGGAATACGACGCCGGTTATTCGTATCCCAAACTGAATCGGAAGCGAAATCCGGCCAAAAACGTTTCGCATTAAACGGCACGTCCACAAGTTTCAATTGCTCATCATCATACGTTTGCCCGCAATAAGCATATTGCATGGTATCGTTAACGTGAGAAGCAAGGAACAAGTGCAGAATAAAGATACTATCACACCCACCCTTTGCACAATTGGGACAAGTGGTTGTATGTACCGTGTCGCGCAATTCATACTGCAAGCCTTCATCTATGGCCCAGACATCACACCTCTTTACCAAAGAGTCCTGTCCAAAATGTCCCTTCCGATACCATTCATACACCATATCGTGACCGTTCGGACAAACCGTATCGCGCGTATATATATTAAAGGTATCACAAGTCGTGAGATGGACTTCCCAAATACTATCACAGCCGTGGAACAGATTCTTGGGGTCGTAAAGTTGCTTCATTGCATTACAACCACGTGTCTTAATGGTGTCAATATATACCCCTTGTGTATTGAATGTCTGATCTTGGAAATATTCACTTCCTTTGAATTCCAGTATCTCGTTGGCACAAATAGCCGTATCGGTAACAATACGCACCGTATCACAGACATAGAGTTCGAAGGTAGCAATACTATCGCAACCGAATATACTTTGATAGTGACGCGTATATACATTGTAGCCGAGCACCAACGAATCAACGTAATATTCTGCCGTCTCCCGCCAGTTTGTTTTATGCTCTTTGCTTGCAAAAAGCGTCTGTTTCAAGCCATCGCCATGTGCATCCCTGTTTTCGGGATCTTCGTCTATAATCTTGTCCTTGAAGCATTTCACCGTATCCGTGATACAAACCATTCTTCGTAAAATGGTATCATTGTACGAACGATTGACACGGATAATGCTTCGCAAAGTATCGATTTCCGGTTCTACATCTCCCGTACAGATTTGCGGATTGCGCGTAATGAGCATCTCAACACTAAAAAGGTCAAACATCGGACGTTCCCACGGGTCAGTAATCGGATCTATCGTATGATCCACCTCAAAGAAATATGTCCAATCATATGTCTGTTCCACAATGGGTTCGACGATTTTGCTTTCAAGAGGCTCTGTCGCTTTGTAGAAACACTCGTTGTAATAGGTGAACGTTTCCCGACTGCCATAGCCTGAATAACCTGAACCATAGCCAGAACCCGATCCGTAACCAGAACCATAACCGGAGTCATCGCCCATTCCCGAATCATCACCACCTGATGGGGATGGTGACAAGCAACGCTTGAAAGGATAAACCCTCCACTCTATTACATCCGCCGATGCCTTTTCTTTCAGTTTGGTTCGGAAAGTGAGTTCCGTGCTATCGCAGACCCATGCCGTATCCACACGTTGCTCCTCCATCTTTTTCCAATCCCGCAACTGCCTTTGATACCATCCATTGTCGGTAATCTTCATATCATAGCTGTGCATGAGTGCCGTTGTATCCTCATCCGGCCGGATATAAAGCGAATCCAAATTCGGGTCAATGGTATAACCCAATGTATATTGATAGGCCTGGCCATCGGTCATACCATATACAAATCCAACAAATCCGTCACCTGTGGTTGTCAACAAGTGGCTTTGATCCTCGCCAATCAATTCCAAGTTGGCATAAGACATTTCCGTTTTATCGAAATAGGATTTGAATTGTGAGGAGGGCACAGGCACTCCATCCAAGACAAATGTATTCACATCAAGTGTACGGGCAATAACCTGTACATAATGTTTCTGCATTGTCACCCCTGCTTTGGGTTCCAGTTTCTTGGTAACAAAACGCATTTCCTTGGTTCGTTGCGACCAAGAAGGAATCATGGCGTTCGTGGGGTTTCCCCAGTTCGTAATGACCTCCTCAAAAGTTTCCTCATCAATTATTTTCTCCTGATTGGCGGCACCGCTGGTCAAATAATGATAACAAATTACCGGTTTGGACGTTTCAATATAAGCAGTAGTTAGTGTTGATGGCAGTTTCAAGTATGTATCCCCCCCCGCAACCTGGAAAAGAGATTGTCCCTGTTGCAATGTCCAGGTTTTCGTCGGAGCCGCCGTTGATTCGCCAGCACGATACAACTTCACCTCCGTTCCGTCAAATGCAGCAGATATGTTATAACGGTTCTCCAGTGTCTTTGCCGCCTTTGCAAAATAGAATTCCGTTCCCCAGTAGGAGATAGGCAACATCTGTTCTATAAAATAGTTGGTCGAGAAGGCATCCGATATAGGCATTTTCTCCGACTCGTTACCTGTGAAGACCGCCACCGGTTTGGAAGCACAGATTGTACTACCGCTCAAATCCACCGTTACATTCGGTCCGAAACGCGCACTAGGCACCAAATACGCCTCTCCTGCATTCAAGGTAATGGTAATCGTACCTTCCGTTCCCAATCGGGTTGGTACGCTCGGCCTGATTTCCACCTGCGTGTTATCTTCGGTTGCAACCACTGCAAATTCCGTAGAACGAAGTGAAGATGCAGTCCAATAGGTTTGTACAATATATTCTTTTCCCAAACCTGCTTTCGGCAAAATCAACATAGCATCCTGCATGGTAGAACCTTCCGCACCTACGCGGCAGTAGCCATAACAGCCGAACTTATCATCGAGATTCACCGAATAGGCGTGGATGCCTTTGGGGACAACCATTTCCTGCTCCTCTCTTGTATCATCGTTAATGGAAATGTATGCCAAAGAAGGTGTAATATCTTCCATTTTGGCATAACTTTCTCCTGCTGGAATGGTTACTCTACCATATTCCGTTCCACCAATTTCCACAACGATGGTTACGGCATGATTCTGCACTTCCGTCAATGTAAAATACAAGCAGCACTTCAACGTGGCCTCATCCATATTGGCTCCATTGTTGCTCATAAAGGTTGCCCAGAAGTCATTAGCATCCGTTGTCTGTATGCCATCGGTGCCATTCTGCGCGAAGACAGAAGATGACAAGGACATCAGGCTACAGAGCGCAACCAAGACCAACAATCGTATATTTTGCATCAACTTCATACTTTTCATTCTACATTCGTAACCGCCGTCGTATTGAATACCGCACGAGAACCGCTTGAGAACCGCTGTTTTGTTCGACTTTTATCCGAACATTCTTCGCACTTGCGTGTGCGCACATATGGACGGATTACGCAATTAGCATGCAAAGGTACGTCATTTTTTTTAATTGTGCAAATATTTTTGCAAATATTTTGAATGTGGGCGATTTTTTCTTGCATATATAAAAAAAAAGCAGTATCTTTGCGCGTTTTTGTGGTTTTTCCGCATTTACACATTCTAAAACAACGAAAAACAAAACATACCCACATGGAATCCAAATACAATCCAAAAGACATTGAAGCCCGTTGGTATCAATACTGGCTTGACAATAAACTTTTTCATAGCGAACCCGACGGCCGTGAGCCATATACTATCGTTATTCCGCCTCCCAATGTGACCGGTGTGCTGCATATGGGACATGTGCTGAATGAGACTATTCAGGATATTTTGGTTCGTCATGCCCGTCTGGAAGGCAAGAATGTGTGCTGGGTACCAGGCACAGACCATGCATCCATCGCAACTGAAGCAAAAGTCATCAAACGCCTTAAAGAACAAGGAATCAACAAGTCCGACCTGACCCGTGAGCAATTTCTGCAACACGCATGGGCTTGGACGGAAGAACACGGAGGTATCATTCTTAAGCAACTGCGCAAATTAGGCTGCTCTTGCGACTGGGACCGCACATCGTTCACCATGGACGAGACACGTTCGCGTGCCGTGATCCACGTATTCTGCGACCTATATAAAAAAGGACTTATCTATCGCGGTCTGCGGATGGTGAACTGGGATCCGGAACGCCAAACCGCCCTTTCCGACGAGGAAGTGATTTACCATGAAGAGCACAGCAAGTTCTACTATCTTCGTTACAAAGTGGCAGAAAGCGGGGTTACCAATCCCGCAACAGGTGCCGACTATGCCATTGTTGCCACCACCCGACCGGAAACCATATTCGGCGATATTGCCGTGTGCATCAATCCAAAGGAAGAAAAGAATCAATGGCTGAAAGGCAAGCACCTAATTGTTCCCGGCGTTGGGCGTCAAATTCCTGTGATAGAAGACCGATATGTAGAAATAGGGTTCGGTACAGGTTGCCTGAAAGTTACTCCTGCACACGATGTGAACGACTATGCCCTCGGCCAGAAATACAATCTCAAGACAATTGATATCTTTACTCCGGATGCCCATCTCAACATGGATACCGTGGAAGAAGAGTTGCGCCCGAATGTGGCCAAATATCATGGGATGGACCGTTTCGATTGCCGTAAACAAATTGTGGAAGACCTAAAGGGTTTGGATTTGATAGAAAAGATAGAGGACTACGACAACAAAGTGGGCTATTCCGAGCGCACCAATGTGCCCATCGAACCGCGCCTTTCCCTGCAATGGTTCATCAAGATGCAGCACTTTGCCGATATTGCTCTTCCGCCCGTGATGAATGACGAAATCCAATTCTATCCGACCAAATACAAAAACACTTACCGAAATTGGTTAGAGAACATCAAAGACTGGTGCATCAGCCGCCAACTCTGGTGGGGTCACCGCATTCCTGCCTACTACGATGCAGAATTGCTTGCCCAGACGGGTCTGGAAAACTATCCGAATGACAAGATTATCGTTTCGGACACCGCACCGGAAGGCAACTATGTGCAAGACGAAGGTGCACTGGATACATGGTTCTCATCTTGGCTATGGCCGATCAGCCTGTTTGACGGCATCGAACATCCGGACAATGAAGAAATCCGCTACTACTACCCGACCGCCGACCTTGTGACAGGTCCGGATATCATTTTCTTCTGGGTAGCACGTATGATAATGGCAGGTTATGAATGGCAAGGAAAAATGCCGTTCCGCCATGTTTACTTCACCGGCATCGTGCGCGACAAATTAGGTCGCAAGATGTCGAAATCACTCGGTAACAGCCCCGATCCGCTTGACCTGATTGAGCGTTTCGGTGCAGATGGCGTGCGTATGGGTATCCTGCTGAGTGCACCTGCGGGCAACGACATATTGTACGATGACAGTCTATGTGAACAAGGACGTAACTTCTGCAATAAGATATGGAACTGTTTCCGTTTGATTAAGGGATTGGATGTCACCGATGCCGAAGCCCCATATTCAGATCGTGAGGCCGTGACATGGTTCACCCTCATGCTCAGCCGCACCGAGCAAGAAGTGGAAGACTTGTTCACGAAATACCGTCTGAGCGAAGCCCTGATGGCAATCTATCGTCTCTTTACTGACGAATTCTCCGGTTGGTATTTGGAAATGATTAAGCCCGCCTACCAGACTCCGCTGTCCCGCCAGACCTACGAAGCGACTCTGGTATTCTTCGAGCGTATGCTGCGCATCCTTCATCCGTTTATGCCATTCATTACCGAGGAACTCTGGCACGAACTGACGGAGCGTACGGAAGGCTCTACCATTATGGCCGCCGACCAAAGCGATTGGAACAGTGCAGAATTCCTGCAAATGGAAGGAGCCGAACAGACTCTTGCCAAGATGGAAGAGTTGAAACAAATCGTGGCAGGTGTCCGCAATGTGCGTGCGTCGAAGAACATACCTCCGAAAGAAAAGCTGACCCTTTATGCTCCTGCAGAGTTGTCCACGTTGGTTAACAAACTTGCCAATGCGGAGGTAGAAATTCCGGTAGAGGAAAACAAGGCGCAAGAAAGTTCCATTGTTTCATTCATTGTGGGAACCACCGAATATGGTATTCCTGTGGGTAACTTCATCAACGTAGAAGAAGAACTGAAGAAATTAGAAGCCGACCTTGCCCACCAAGAAGGTTTCCTCCGCGGCGTAATGGCCAAACTGAGTAATGAACGTTTTGTACAAAACGCCAAGCCCGAAGTTGTGGAACTGGAGCGTAAAAAGAAGCATGATGCAGAGTCCCGTATTGCTACTTTAAAAGAAAGTATTGCTGCACTCCATAAACAGAATGCCTAAACACCTGTCATCCAGTAGACAGGTCACGATGTGGTCACGGTTATAGTCAAGAAATATCCGCCCAATTGACCGCCGTTTCGCGCAAGGTATCCAAACGGCGCTTGTAAATACGATTGATCTCCTCCTGCAAGAGGGGATCTTTTTCTAATATCTCCGCTGCCGCTTGTCGGGCAAGTTCCAAAATCTGTCCATCCGTTGCCAAAGAGGCTATTTTCAGTTCAAACGGAAGTCCAGACTGCTGAGTTCCCTCCAAGTCGCCAGGTCCACGTAATTGCAAATCCGCTTCCGCAATACGAAATCCATCGTTGGTCGCCACCATCGTCTCCATCCGTTGTCGCGTTTCTTTGGTCAACTCCACACGCGTGAGCAAGAGGCAATAACTCTGGTCGGCTCCCCGTCCTACCCGTCCGCGCAACTGGTGCAATTGGCTCAAGCCAAAACGCTCGGCATTCATAATAACCATCACACTGGCATTGGGGACATTCACTCCCACCTCAATGACTGTAGTCGCCACCAGAATTTGCGTTTCCCCTGAAGTGAACCGACGCATTTGTTCATCTTTGTCGCGATTCTTCATCTGCCCATGCACCATGGATATCCGCAGTGTGGGGAATGCTTCACACAACTCGTTGTAGCCATTCTGCAGATCCTTCAAATCAAGCGATTCGTTTTCCTTAATCAACGGGAATACGACATAAATCTGCCGTCCGAGATCAATCTGCTGCTGCATGAACTGATACACCGACTGGCGGCGCTCCAGTGAATAGTGCAGCGTATGAACGGGTTTGCGCCCGGGCGGAAGTTCATCAATGACACTAACCCGCAAATCTCCATACAGCGTCATCGCCAATGTACGCGGGATAGGTGTAGCGGTCATCACCAAGATATGTGGCGGCCGGATATTCTTCGCCCAGAGTTTGGCACGCTGCGCCACTCCGAAGCGATGCTGTTCGTCGATAATGCACAAGCCGAGATTAGCAAACTCCACCTCATCTTCCAACAAAGCGTGGGTGCCAATCAAAATATGAACATCCCCCATACGCAATGCTTCGTGAAGAGGCTCCCTTTGCTTTTTTGTAACAGACCCCGTCAATAGTTCCACCCGAACAGGCAAATCTTTCAAGAGGGATTTCAAAGTCTCCAAATGCTGTTGAGCCAATATCTCCGTTGGTGCCATGATGCAGGTCTGGTATCCATTATCCGCCGCCAAGAGCGCACACAATAATGCCACCAATGTTTTTCCCGACCCCACATCGCCTTGCAGCAAACGGTTCATCTGCCGTCCCGATTTCAGGTCATCCTGAATTTCGTGCACAACACGTTTCTGTGCCCCGGTAAGTGAGAACGGCAGGCAATCGCGGTAAAATGAGTGAAAGAATGTCCCTACTTTCGGCATCAGAAAGCCTGCATTCTGTTCCCTGCGATGCATTTGGCGGAGCAGTTGCAATTGGATGTAGAACAACTCTTCAAATTTGAGCCGTTCCCGAGCACGCTGCATCGAAGATGTATCTTTCGGGAAATGGATATTCCACAGGGCTTCTGTCAGTCCCATCAAGTGAAAATGATTGACCACATCCATGCCCAGTGTCTCCGGTATGCCAGACAGTATGTCGTCCTTCATATTCAGCAGAATGGAACGAATCGCCTTGGAATTGAGGCCCGACTGCCTCATTTTTTCGGTCATTGAATAAGAGGCTTCCAATCCTTGCGTGGTTTCAGGTCTGACTTTTTCCAACGGAGTCAGTTCGGGATGCACCATATTCCAGGCATGATTGAAACGCGATGGCTTTCCGAACAGAAGATACGGCGTATGCAGAAGCAGTTTTACATATTGTATCTGCCGAAACCACACCAATTCCATGGTATGCCTGCCATCCGAGAAGGTGGCAGAGAGGCGTTGCCCTCTCCCTATGCCAATGGTATGAAACTCCGTGATTTCACCTTTGATTTGAATATAGGTTTCATCATCCTCAATGTCTGCAATGCTGATAAAACGGCTACGATCAATATACTTATACGGATAGTAGCGCAAAAGGTCAAGGGCGGTTTGCACCTTCAACTCTTTACGAAAGATGTCGGCACGCCGTGTGCCGACACCCTTACAATACGTTATGTCACGAATTGAAAGATCCAATTCTTATTGCAGGCGGAAATTAACAGGCACCGTATATTTTACCCGGACAGCTTTACCACGCTGCTTTCCGGGTTTCCATTTCGGCATAGACTTAATAACGCGAATAGCCTCTTTGTCCAAGGAAGGATCACCACCGGAACGGACCACCTCAACATCCACGATGTTACCATCCTTGTTCACCACGAACTGACAGATAACACGTCCCTGGATACCATTCTCTTGCGCGATGGTGGGGTACTTGACATTGTCGCTCAGATACTTAAACAGAGCCTGCTGTCCTCCGGGGAATTCGGGCATATCCTCTACGATGACGAACACGACCTCTTCTTCCTCTTCTTCCTCAACCACTTCGACGGGAGCCTGAATGACGACTTCCACATCTTTCTGGTCTTCGGTATTGATTTCGATTTCTTCGGTCTCAACATCGTCTTCCACGACATTCAGCACTTCCACTTCCTGCACGGCAGGTGGTGGAGGGGGAGGGGTAACATCCTGACTGGTTTGCTGAATCTCTATTTCCTCTTCAAACTGGAAATCGGTATCAGCCACCTCATACTTGGTTACTTCTTTCTCTGTCCACTCAAGGGCAACGTAGCAAACACTCAGCACGAAGACGAGACCGATGAGGACATAGGTCAATTTCTTGTCTTCAAGACTGGCTTTGGGTGATTTTTTGATTTGCATATTTTTGTGTATTTTATATCTTTATCGGTTATTAATTTTCTCGTTTTTCGGGAAAACGGCTGCAAAGGTAGTACTTTTTTCTGAGATATGCAAGAGTTGGCCTCATTTTTTTCAGAATATATCAACTTTTGTGCAAAAACCGTCTCTTTAGATGCGATATCGGAGCAGATTTATCCAGTTGATGAACAGTGCAAAGGCGAAATACCACTTGAATAGTTTTCTCACGCTCCGGTACTCTGCAGGTCGGGAACCGAACTGCTTGTAATGGTTGGCTATTCCCCTGTGCATACTGCCCTCAAAATCGAATTTCACGCCTTTTTCGCGTGCCAGTTTCATTGCTTCCAACGCCAACATGGCACCTGCACCGCTATCCTTATGCTGTAGCGAATAACAGGGCATCAGATAGTACAAATACCGGTTATCCCATGCCATATAGGCGGCAGCATACACCTCCCCATCCGGATTACAAATGGAAAGTATCATTCCGTTCTGCAAACGGGACGTCTTGCGTTCCAAAACAAGCAGAAACTCACGCGAATAGGCTATCTTTTTGTGGTGTTCTTCCATGCAGCGGCTATGGAAACGGTAGAACGCTTCCGGATTCATATCCCGCTCGGCATGCAGGCTGAGTGCGCGTGTCAACTGCCGTTTTTTGTTTTTGGAAAAAGAGTCTATCACCTTATCCATATCGCTCAAATCGTCAATCCGGTAGGTGTGGCGAGTCTTCAGTTTATAACCCAAAGCTTCCATTTCTTCCGGACATGCGCTGCCGACAGGATAATGCTGGTAATAGTAGCAAAGATTCATCTCCGCCAAACGCTGATGCATGAATGCACAAATATTCTTCAGTTCGGCCCTGTCCCAAACACTGCCGTCTTCATTCCGAAGCGACTTGTCAAGCCAGATTCCGCCGATTTGCGTCATCTGCGGCATAATGATATAGCGCATCCCCAAACGCTTGCGCAGCAGGTACGGCATTGCGGCCAAGACACGTTGGGTACGCTCGGTCTTGTACAGCAACACATCCCACTCTTTTCCTGCGCACACAGCGTCCATCCACCATGGCTGCATAAACAACGGCAAGTCCTCCTGGGTCTTACACCATTGTATATAAATTTCTTTTTCCGTCATAACGGCCGCAAAGATACAACTTTTTTCGCGATTATCCAAATCTTTTCGCCAAAAAGTATCATCTTTCTTTCAGATTTTCAGAAATAGTCGCTTTTTCTTGCAAAAAAATCCCCACTCTCTTGTATATATTCAAAAAAAGTACTAACTTTGCACGCTATTTAGATTTCAATCTTTATACTCTTATATGCTATGAACACAAAACTTCGATTGATTGTCATGAACTTTCTGGAATTTGCAGTCTGGGGAGCTTATTTGACATCTATGGGGCGCTACTTGGGCGCCAATGGATTTGGTGCCAACATTGGTTGGTTTTACTCCGTTCAAGGTATCGTATCCCTATTTATGCCGGCTCTGATGGGTATTGTGGCGGACAGATGGATTCCCGCACAGAAATTACTAAGTCTCTGTCACGCATTGGCCGGTCTGTTTATGTGCGCAGTCGGCTGGTTTGCATACACAACGGGAGCGGGCGTGACGTTTGCCCCCTTGTTCACGCTGTACACCATATCCGTGGCATTCTTCATGCCTACTATCGCACTGACCAATTCCGTAGCTTTCAACGCATTGATTAAGGCCAATATGGACACCGTCAAGGATTTCCCGCCTATCCGCGTATTCGGCACCATCGGTTTTATCGTGACCATGTGGATTGTTGACCTGCTGGGAGCAATGGACACACCCGGACAGTTTGTTATCAGCGGAGGTTTGAGTCTTGTTTTGGCGGCTTATTCGCTTACTCTGCCTGCTTGTGAAGTGGGCGGAAACGGAGAAAAGAAATCGCTTGTGGATGCTCTGGGGTTGCGAGCTTTTGCACTATTCAAAGAGAAAAAGATGGCTTTGTTCTTCATTTTCTCCATGTTGTTGGGCATGTGTCTGCAAGTGACCAACAGTTACGCCAATCCTTTCCTGGGCAGTTTTGCCGCATTCGCAGACTGGGCAGATTCGTTCGGCGTACAGCATTCGGGTATTCTCATTTCGCTTTCGCAAATCTCGGAAGCACTCTGCATCCTGACTATTCCGTTCTTTTTGAAGCGTTTCGGTATCAAAAACGTAATGTTTATGGCCATGCTGGCATGGGTGATGCGTTTCGCATTCTTCGGAGCAGGTAACCCCGGTTTTCCCGGCGTATTGCTGTTCGTATTGAGTTGCATCGTTTACGGCTTTGCATTTGACTTCTTCAATATATCCGGCGCGTTGTATGTGGACCAGGAAACCGACCCGTCCCAACGTTCTTCCGCACAGGGGTTGTTTATGATGATGACCAACGGACTGGGCGCCACCATCGGTACGCTGGCCGCGCAAGAAGTGGTAAATCACTATGTGTTCTTGCCTGAAGCCGCAGGTGCCGACTCCACTGTTTTGTGGAACGGATGGCAAATGAGTTGGTATATTTTTGCCGGCTTTGCCCTTGTTACAGCTATTGCATTCTGGTTCCTGTTCCCTAAAACCCCTGTTAAACAATGAAAAAGATAACGATACTGTTGACCTTTGCCGCCACCCTTTCCGTCTCCGCACAGGAGATTGATTCCACGTTGATGGAACAACTGCGCCGCAGTTACGAACCGACTGCACAAGAGCGAGCCGTACGCAACGCCATCGGAAACGTCAACATGAAAACACTGGTGCAGAACCAGGAAGGACTGAATGGCCATTTCGATACGGATTTCACGTACCGTGTTCCCCAAAAGGGCATCACCGACCAGAAACAATCAGGGCGTTGCTGGCTTTTCACAGGCCTGAACATCCTGCGCGCGGAAATGCGGCGGATGCGCCCCGAACTGGAAGAGTTTCAGTTCTCGCAGAGTTACCTTTTCTTCTACGACCAACTGGAAAAGAGCAATCTTTTCCTGCAGACGGTGATTGACACCCGCAAACTGCCGATGGATGACCGCAAGGTGGAAGCATTGTTCCACAACCCTATCTCGGACGGAGGCACTTTTACCGGTGTTGCAGATTTGGTGGACAAATATGGTCTTGTGCCGGGTGAAGTGATGCACGAGACGTACAATGCCAACAATACCGCCCAGATGCACCGTATCCTTGCTCTCAAACTCCGTGAGTTCGGATTGGAATTGCGCGAGATGAAGGGAAGCAACAATGCCGTTATTGCACGCAAAAACGAACAACTGAAGACCATTTACCGCCTGCTTTGCCTTACGCTCGGCACGCCGCCGCAACAATTCACTTGGCAGGAACGCAACAGCAAGGACTCGGTGGTTTCGTGTGAGACCTACACGCCGCATACGTTTGCCGAGAAATATACACCCAAACACGCTTTGAGCGATTATATCATGCTGATGAATGATCCCTCGCGCGATTATTATAAGGTGTATGAGATAGATATGGACCGCCATGTGTATGAAGGGCACAACTGGTTGTATCTCAATGTTCCCATTCAGGACATGCAGGAAGTGGCCATTAACAGCCTGAAAGACAGCGTTGCCATGTATATCGGCTGCGATGTGGGCAAGGAACTGGACAGCGAGCGAGGATACCTCTCTCTTGACAATTACGACTATGGTGCTTTGCTGGGTGTGGATTTCCCGATGGACAAGAAGCAACGCGTTCAGTCGTTTGCCAGCGGCAGCAGCCATGCCATGACACTTGTGGCCGTGGACCTGAAAGATGACAAACCTGTCAAATGGATGGTGGAAAACAGTTGGGGAGCCAACAACGGCTACAAGGGACACCTCATTATGACCGATGCTTGGTTCCACGAATATATGTTCCGTCTGGTTGCCGAACGCAAGTATGTGCCGGAACGCTTGCAAAAGATGATGCGCCAAAAGCCTGTCTTTTTGCCCAGTTGGGATCCGATGTTTATGGTTGAAGAATAAAACACTGCCATTGTATGTTCCGTCACGAATTGTCTTACTATTTCTCCACGCCGATAGCCTATATTGTCATCGGACTTTACTTGTTGGCGGTCAGCCTCTTTCTCTGGGTCATTCCCGGCGACTGGAATATCCTTCAGTCGGGTTATGCCGATTGTGCAGGCCTGTTTTCCATGTCGCCTTGGCTGCTTATTCTGCTTTGTCCGGCACTCACGATGCGGCTTTTCTGCGAGGAAAAGCAATCGGGCACATGGGATGTCCTGTTAAGCAAACGCGTGTCGGTGGCACGGATTGTATGGAGCAAGTTCTTTGCCGCATGGACGATTACTTTGCTGGCGATATTGCCTTGCATAGTCCATTATTTCGTGGTGTATTCCATTGCCGAGCCTGTCGGGAATGTGGATGGCGGAGCTTTTGCCGGAAGCATGACCGGACTGGTTCTGCTCAGCGGTGTTTTCACCTCCTTGGGACTGCTGACAGCCGCTATCGGGCGCAACCAGATTGTCTGTTTCCTGTTAGGAGCCGTTCTGTCGTTTGTGCTCTATTGGGTTACGTTGCAAGACCATTTTGCCAGCATTTCCCGCGGAGTGGTGGATGTGCGTGATGTCGTCTTTTTCTGTTCCATCGGCGTATCGGCAGTGCTGCTCACCGTTTTTCTGCTGGGCAGGAAACAATAGTTTTGCGTATGACTACCATCGGCGTTCTTTCGGACACACACGGTTATTTGGACAAGCGTATCATGGAGCATTTCTCCACGTGCGATGAGATATGGCATGCGGGTGATATCGGCAGTATGGAAGTACTGCAGACCCTGCGTGAGTTCCGCCCCACCCGTGCCGTTTACGGCAATATGGACAGTGGGGATGTCCGTTATTCGCTCAGCGAATTCTACCGTTTCCGCGTGGAGGATGTCAATGTGCTGATGACCCATATAGGCGGTTATCCGGGGCGCTATAACCCATGGCTGCTACCCAAGTTCCGCGAGAGTGCTTTGTTGAAGGCGGGCAAGCAAGAGGCGGAGAACGGTCAGCGTCCCATTGACCTTTTTGTCTGCGGACATAGCCATATCTTAAAGGTGCAGTACGACCATACGTATGGTTTTCTCACCATGAATCCGGGTGCTGCGGGCAAACAAGGCTGGCAAACCGTACAGACTCTGCTGCGTTTTGTGATTGACGGAAAGGATATCCGTGATTTGGAAGTGATTGAACTCGGCCGCAAATAAGGATTCCACACAATCCACTGCGACTATTATAGGGTTGTCATTAGGTTATTATTAGGCTATTATTAGGCTATTATTAGGTTATTATTAGGTTATTCCGCCGAGAACACCGAGAGATGACCATAGGGATAGCATACCCTTACCATAGGGATAGCATACCCTTACCGAAGGGTTAGCATTACTCAATCCTTGTTCTACCGACCCGTCCAATTACATCAAAAAGCATATTCCAAACGCTTTTTTTTCTGTTTTATTTGCACATCTCAAAAAAAAGCAGTACCTTTGCAGCCGAAAAGGTGTAACAGCCTTATCCGTCCGGCACGGACGCTAAATCAAATAAATATACCAAACAAAACCACCCGCCTATGAACAACCGGCATCGTAAAGGCGATGCAAGACATACATAAATAAAGCATACAGCTACGAACTTGGGTTTTCGAAAACTGGACACTTTCGAACCTATAAGACCAAGAACAAGGCTTTTTGCTCACGTTATGCGTGAGCCTTGTTCGGCAGAAATTTGGTCTTATAAGGTAGTCCAGAAATCCTCGAAAACCCAGATTGAAGCTAACAAGCCTCACGTTTTTTATGTTTTTATAAGAAGTTAATACATAAATAACCATATTGTTTAACAACTAAATTAGAAAAGTATGAGAAAAATGTTTTTATTGAGCGCACTATGTTGCGCAATGTGGATGAATGCTCAAATCACATTTGAGGGCGTTATTGATGGAGCATTCGGATGTGGTTTGTATTTGTCCGAACAGTATTTTAATGTCGGAAAGTTGCCCTTTATGTCCGGTGACACTTTATTGACATTGTATAATGAGGATCTTTCGTTGTATAAAGAAGTGAAAATTCCTTCCTATTGTGGAACATCAAAGTCGGTTCCGATGTCATCAGCCCGTCGTGCTCCGCAGGGCGGTCCGAGTTATGATTTGTATATGGTTTCAAAAAACCTATTTACGACGGATGGAAAAATCTGCTTTATCCAGCATGGTTGCGGGCATTTGCGGATTTATAACGAAGATGCTCAGTTGGTACAAGATTTAGGTGATTTACCAACCGCTGGTGGAGTTGTGAAAGTGGGAAATAGTTATATGTTGTTTTTAATAGACTATGTGTATAATTACGATTCTGCTACTGGTACATACACTGAATACAACAAAACTTATATTTATTCTTTGCCCGGAAATGGTGATTTTGACACAGCGATAGAGAACAATCCTGCCGTTCCTGCCAAGCAGTCTTCCAATGCATACAAAGTGATTGAGAACGGACAGGTTTATATTGTTCTGGATGGCGTAAAGTATGCAGTGACGGGCGTTGAGAAATGACGCTGACTGTTAAGCAGCGGTGCAATGCACAATAGTTAGCCAAGGTGTGAACGAATGCAAAGTTGGCGAGTTTGGCATAACCGCAGCACAACCTCATCCTAACCTCAGCGCAAGGTCAGCGCAACCTCTGCCGGAAAATATTGCGAGAGTGGCTACAGAAAAAATGCACTTTTTTGAAAAAAAGTTGCTTTGCAGGTGATAGATTTCGGCATTTTTTTGACTATATAATGGAGGGGTATATGTTCTGCAAAGAAAAAAAGCAAAAATATTTGTATATTCGAAAAAAAAGTAGTAATTTTGCGCCCGATTATTGAAATAATGAACTGATGATTAACAGAACTCTCGTACGGACACGCGTAATACAAACTATGTTTGCTTACTGCCAGGATCCGGAAAAAACACCATCATCCGCCAAAAAAGACCTGTTGAAAGGCTTCGCGGACACCTACAGTCTCTACATGCAACTGTTGGAACTCATCAACGAGATAACCCGCTATGCCGAACAGCAAATAGAAGAAAACATCCAACGCGCCAAAGTGACCCACCGGACCTATACGCCCAACCGGCGCTTTGTGGATAACCGGTTCGCCAAACAACTGTTCGAGAACCGCACCCTCCGTCACTACGTGACCGAAGAAAAATTAGGCTGGGACTACGGCATGAATGCCGTGGTATCGCTGTACAAAGAGATAACCGCCTCATCCATCTACCGCCAATACATGACGGATGAGACCGACAGTTATACAAACGACCGTCGCCTCTGGCGGAAGATATTCGAACTGTTTGTTCCCGCAAACGAGGAACTGCCGTCCGCATTGGATGAGATGGAAGTGCAAACCGACCGCCAGAACTGGAACACCGACCTGGAAACCGTATCCAGCTATGTGGTCAAGACCATCCGCGCTTTCCACGAAGACAGCACACCCGACCAGCCGTTGCTGGAGATGTTCGACACGGAAGAAGAACTGAATTTCGGCGTTCAACTGCTGGAACATGCCATCGAAAAACGCCAACAGTACGATGAACTCATCAGCCGCCACCTGCGCAACTGGGATGTGAAACGACTGGCATACATGGACCAAATAATCCTGTACGTGGCACTGGCAGAGATACTCAACTTCCCCGAAATAGCCCTGGAAGTGTCGCTGAACGAATATCTGGAACTCGCCAAAGAATACAGCAGCGAGAAAAGCCATATCTTTATCAACGGCCTGCTGGACGTCATTCTCAAGAGCCTGAATGAAGATGATGCACTGGTGAAACAAGTGCGCTAACAACCATAGACAACAACAAATATAAACAATAAACAAACACAAACAACTATGCTTAACTTTATTTTGCTGGATGCAGCACAGACACAAGGCGCAGGCGGCGGTTGGTCGTTCTGGGTAATGATGATTCTTATCTTTGTGGTATTCTATTTCTTTATGATCCGCCCCCAGACCAAGAAACAGAAAGAACTGCAGAAACAGCGTGAAGCCATGACGAAAGGCAACAAAGTGGTGACAGCCGGCGGTATCTACGGTATCATCAAAGAAGTGGGCGATACCACTTTCCTGATTGAAGTTGCCAAAGACGTGACCATCAAAGTGGACAAAAACAGCGTATATGCATCCGCAGACGACGCTGCCCAAGCTCCGAAAGAAGAGGAGAAGAAATAAACACACTTTATGCGACATAGCAAGGAGATACTAATCTTTCTTCTATTCGTCGGTCTATCCACACTCTTGTGGTGGGGCAATGCTGCCGACAAACAATGGCAGCACTCCTCACCCATAGAGATGCTGGACCAGGAAGTTAACCTGCTTCCGGGCGAACAACTGACGGAGAAAAAACTGACAGTGCCCATTGAGGTACTGGACGTACCGCAAAACAAAACGGTACGCGTTTTCCCGTCCCAAGCGGTTGTTTTTTTACGCGTGCGTGTGGAGGATTATCCTGAAGTGGAAGGAAACGACCTTCGCGTGTGGTGCACCTATCCCACCCGCTCGCAAGAGACACTGACCTTGCATGTGGACATTCAGGACGAACGCATCCGCGCCGTGAGAACAGAACCCGAAGAAGTGGAATATATCATCGAAAACTAACCATCCAAACGATATGAGAACCATTCAAATGGTGGACCTGCAGACACAATATGCAGCCATCAAGACCGATATAGATCGTGGCATACAGGAGGTACTGGACAGTGCCGCCTTTGTGAAAGGTCCGCAAGTGACCCGCTTTGCCGAACACTTGCAGGCATACACCGGCGCAAAACATGTCATCCCTGTCGGCAACGGCACCGATGCCCTGCAAATAGCCCTTATGGCATTGGGGCTAAAGGAAGGTGACGAAGTCATCACCCCCACTTTCACCTTTATCGCTACCGCCGAAGTGGTGGCACTATTGGGCTTAACGCCTGTGGTGGTGGATGTGGACTGGGAGACCATGAACATATCCGTGGATGCCATCCGCCGCGCCATCACACCGAAAACGAAAGCCATCGTGCCGGTACACCTGTTCGGCCAATGCGCCAACATGGAAGCCATCCTGCAAATAGCCGAAGAGCACCATCTGTATGTGGTGGAAGATGCCTGTCAGGCCATCGGTGCAGAATACACCTTCAGTGACGGTCACCGTCAACAGGCAGGTACGATGGGCGAAATAGGCTGCACCAGTTTCTTCCCGTCGAAGAACCTGGGCTGCTATGGTGACGGAGGCGCCTTGTTCACCAACGATGATGCACTGGCCGCGCAAATAAAAGCCATTGCCAATCATGGCATGGTGGTGCGCTATCACCATGAGCTGGTGGGTGTCAATTCCCGTCTGGACAGCATTCAGGCCGCCATACTGGATGCCAAGTTGCCGCATCTGAATGAGTACACGGCAGCACGGCAAGCCGCAGCCGCCTATTACGACCGCGCCTTTGCCAATCATCCGAAAATGCTTGTGCCCGGACGTGAGAAAGCCTCCACACATGTGTTCCACCAATACACACTCCGTCTCATCGGCGCAGACCGCGACCGCCTGAAAGAAGGACTGGCAGAACGGCATATCCCTGCGATGGTGTACTACCCCATCCCACTGCATCTGCAAAAAGCCTATCAGGACCCGCGCTACAAACAAGGCGACTTCCCCGTGGCAGAACGCCTTGCCGCCTGTGTGCTGAGTCTGCCCATGCATACCTGTCTGGACGAAGAACAACTGCAATACATCACCCGCAGCGTTCTGGAACTGATACAATAACCCCGTAAACGCCTGATACAATGAACAGCCTCAGCCTGCAACAGCAAATGAAACTTCAGCAGAAACTGTCACCTGCACAAATACAGGTGATTCGTCTGTTGGAGGTGCCCGGCTGCGAACTGAGTCAGCGCGTGAACGAAGAACTGCAGGAAAATCCCGCCCTGGAAGAAATACCCGAAACAGAAACGGTCCGTGAGGACGATTACGCCACTTCCGACAGCGAAGAAGATTATCGCAACCCGCTTCAGAACGATGATTTCAATTACGATGACTACGTACAGGACGATGAGACACCCGATTACCGCAGCAGCAACCGCACGGAAGATGAGGCATTGTCGGAGATACCCATCAGCGCAGGCACCAGTTTCGGCGAATATCTGAAGAGCCAAATCTATTTGACCAAGATGGATAAGCCCGACCGGCATATTGCCAAATTCATTGTCGGCAACATTGACGAAGACGGCTACTTGCGGCGTTCGGCAGAAGAACTGAGCGACGATCTTGCGTTCCGCGAAGGGTTGGAGGTGACGCCCGAAAAGATAGCATCCATCGTTCTGCAGATACAAGCCTTCGACCCGCCCGGCGTTGGCGCCAAAGATTTACAAGAGTGCCTGCTCATCCAACTGCGGCAGAAACCGCATACTCCCATGACGGAAGATGCCATCGCCATCCTGGAACAGTGTTTCGATGATTTCAGCCACCGGCGTGCGGACAAAGTGCGGCAACAGCTGAACATGAGCGAAGAAGACTATCGCGATGCCCTGCAAGAGATTACGCACCTTAACCCCAAACCGGGCAGCGCATGGACCGGCACCGTGTATGACCGCAACCAGGTGACCGTCATCCCTGATTTCATCGTGGATAATATTGACGGCGAACTGGTGGTACAACTTAACCAGGATGATATACCCGAACTGCGCGTAAGCCGCGAATACTCCGAGATGCTGGAGGGTTACAGCCAGAGCAGCAAAGCAGGCCTGAGTGCCCGTCACAAAGATGCTGTGCGTTTCATCAAGCAGAAACTGGACGCTGCACGCTGGTTCATCGATGCCATCAAGCAACGCAATGAAACACTGCTGCGCACCATGAAAGCCATCGTGCTGATGCAACGGGATTTCTTCCTTGACGGCGAAGATAGCAGCCTGCGGCCACTCGTGCTGCAAGATATTGCCAAACTGACAGGCTATGACAGTAGCACTATCTCGCGTGTCTCCAGTTCGAAATACGTGCAGACACAGTACGGTATCTTCCCGCTGAAACATTTCTTCTCGGAAAAAATGAATACCACGTCCGGAGAAGAAGTAAGCACACGGGAAATCAAACAAGTGCTGCTGGAACTTATCAAGAACGAAGATAAGCACGAACCGCTGACCGATGACCAATTGGTGCAGAAAATGAGCGAGAAAGGTTACGCCATCGCACGACGCACCATCGCCAAATATCGAGACCTGTTCAACATACCTACCGCCCGAATGAGACGAGACATATGACCCAAGGAGAACCGACATATAAGCGACTGATACACCACGGAGCAAAAGCTCTGAGCGTGCTATTTTACCCGCTGCTGATTCCCACCTACGGAATGGCACTTTACTGCCTGATAATGGCAGAATTTCTGCCCGTTCGCTACAGCGTGACCGTGTGTCTGGCAACCCTGTTCTTCACTTGTTTTATTCCCGTCTCGCTCATCCTGTTCATGTGGTGGAAAAAGCAAATACCGGATCTCTATATCAATAACGCAAAGCAACGAACTACTCCCTATCTGTATAGCATTCTTGGCTTTGGCTTTTGGACGTGGTTCGTGATCCGCACAATGCACGCACCACTATTCCTGCAATACGTTTCTGTAGGTGCAACTGCCGCATTAGTAGCCGTAACATTCATCAACCTCAAATGGAAAATATCGGCACACCTCACCGGTTTGGGAGGCTTACTGGGAGGCATCTGCTGCTTCGCTTACGCCACACAGACTTGGCCCATCGGCTTCATCATAGCAACACTTTTGTTGAGTCTGCTGCTTATGTTTGCACGCATAGAACAACAAGCACACACGCCGGAACAAGTGGTGGCAGGCTATCTGCTTGGGCTGGCGACAACAACAATCCCCTATTTCTGCATACACTATGTTTAAACTCCTCACTATAACGATATGGCTCCTCACTTGTGCCCCGGGAGAAGAACTCTACTCCCGTTACGGACACACGGCAATCCGCGTACAAGACACGGAGACAGGAATGGATATGTGCTATAACTATGGGACTTTCTCGTTCAACACCGACCATTTCTACTGGAAATTCGTAAAAGGCGAGACCTATTACATGCTAAGCGACCTCCCTACAACTCTTTTTATGGAGGAATATCGCTATGACCATCGGGCGGTGTACGAACAAGAACTCAACCTCACCGAGAATGAGAAACTGGCATTGGCAACGGCGCTACGGGAAAACTGCCGGCCTGAAAATGCCGAATATCTATACAATTTCGTGTATGACAACTGCGCCACCCGACCTTTCCGCCTGCTGCAAGAAGTGCTGCAAGACAGCCTTCAAACCACATACACCGGCTGGGAAGGAACATCCTTCCGCACGGCATTGAGACACTATACACGCCCACACACAGTGATTAACGGACTGATAAACATGATTTTCGGTCCTCGCGCCAATCAGCCGATGAGCAAAGTTGACGCCCTCTTCCTGCCGGAACAACTGATGTTCCACCTCCAATATGCCACACGACAGAACGGCCAACCGTTGGTCAAGAACGCACATATTGCACCCTTCAGCATCCGAAAAGCCCGTTGGTGGGAAACCATCTATCCCTATTTGGCCCTTTTCGGCATCTGTATGACTCTACTCAGCCTGTATGACCGCCAACGAGGCAAACTCAGTTGGGGAGTGGATGCTGTATTAGGCATCGTCTATGCACTATTGCTGAGTTTGGTGGTGTTCCTGCGTTTCTTCTCCTTACATCCTTTGGTCGGATTCGACTGGCGGTTACTGATAATTCCGATGATTCATCTATGCACACGACTCGTTTACATATTACGCTCATAGCACTCTTGTTCAGTCTGTTGCGCCTTACGGCCACACCCAAACTGACGGTAGTAGTGCTGATTGACGGGCTTTCAGAAAGCAGTCTGAACCTTATGCAACCCTATTGGGCCATGGGAGGTTTGCGCACTCTGAGCGAAGAGGCTTACCAAGGAACCGTGCTTTTCCCCGGTATCTCTTACGGAGGTGCAGAAAATATAGCGACACTGATGACCGGTGAAATCCCCGCCGTGCACGGCATTACAATGGGGCACTATTTTTCCCGCAACGACCGCAGCCTTCATTCGGCATTGGAGGACAAAAGTGAAGCCGGAATAGGAACCATGGAACAAGTGTCCCCCAGAGCACTGACGAGTCTGACAATAGCCGACCGCTTCCGCCTGAAAGAAGGGAAGAAAGCCCGTATCTATGCCATCGGACACGATGCTGAAACCGCTATTCTGATGGCCGGTCATACTGCCGATGCCTGCTGTTGGTTGAATCCGCAGTCGGAGCAATGGGTTACCTCTTCCTTCTATGCCAACGGCCTGCCTACCGTGGCAGATGAAATAAATGTTTCCGGCCGTATCAGCGAACTGAGTGCACAAAGTTGGACACCACGGATGGCTGTCAATATGTACAATTGCCCCACCGAGCAGGAATTGAAACACGGGTTCAAATACACACAAAGCAACGTGTTGTTGCACTCTCCTGCCGTGAATACGCTTACCGCCGAACTGGCGTTGGAACTTCAACGAAAAGAGGAACTTGGCAAACAACAGCACTCCGATTTGCTGTTGCTGCAACTTACCTCTCTTACGCCGGCGGCGACCAGCGACCATATTGCCACGGCCGAACAGGAAGACCAATACATGTGCCTTAATCAGACTCTCGGGTGGATGTTGGAACAGTTGCAACGCCGATTGGGCAAGGGCAATGTGCAATTCTTCGTCATCGGCATACCTCGATTGGGCACTGCCAAGCAACAGTTCGGAGAAATAGGAATACCTATCCGGCAATTCAATGTAGAACGTGCCGCAGCCCTGACATCCGCCTATTTAATGGCTTTATACGGGCAAGAACGCTGGGTAGATGGAGGATACGGACAATCCATCTTCCTCAACCGCAACTTGATAGAACAAAAACGTATGTCGTTGGAAACACTGCAACGGCAAGTGTCTAACTTCCTCATTGACTTCGAAGGTGTCCAGACGGCTTATCCCATGCAAGAAGCATGGTTGGACCGCCAATTGGCTCCTGTGTTAAGCAAAAAAGCTGCAGGCGATGTCGTTTTCCTACTGCAACAAGGGTGGCAACTAACATACGGAGAACAAGTGCTGGATCCGTTGGTGGATTTGCACCCTGCAGCCCCCATTCTCATTTGGCCGTCCACAGACAATCTGCCTACAGTCACATTAAATGCAGAACAAGTAGCGAACCTATTGGAAACTATTGATAATCGATAAACTAAAAAAGAGAAAATACTATGTTATTGTACGAAATCAAAGCAAACTACCAACGCCAAACGGGCGAGGATAATCCAGGTAAGGTAAAAGAAACCTACCTTGTTGAAGGTCTGACCTGCAGCGATGTGGAACAACGCCTGATGGAAGTAATCAAAAGTTTGGTGTGGGGCGAACTCGAAATACCCAGTTGCAAAAAAGTGCAATTCTATGACTTGATTCCCCAACCGGGTGCAGATCGCTGGTTCAAAGCCCGTGTGGAACTCATCACCGTAGAAGACAACGGGAAAGAAACCCGCAAGGCCGTCAGTATCCTCGTGCAAGGCACCACTATTGACGGAGCATTGAAGACACTTCGCCAACATGTCAGTTCGCTGGACTGCGAAATCATCTCCATCACCCGATCCCCCATCTTGGAAGTGTATAGAGCCGTATGAAGCCACCCCGCCAACATATAGATATACCTGCCGTACTGAAAGAGAAAGCGCCTAATGTGCATTTCCCGCGTTTCGTAGTGCGTTGGCTGGAGCGAATCGTTCATGCAGAAGAAATGAACCGTTTTTTGGTCAAGCATACCGAAGAGGAAGGTTTTGATTTTGCCAGGGTTTACCTCAATGAGGAACTGCAATGTTCCGCCACCCTGTCGGGCGAAGAAAACATCCCTGATACCGAAGCCCCTCTGCTGTTTGTCAGCAACCATCCATTAGGCGGATTGGACGGAATCATTCTGGCGCTGGCACTTGGCGAAAAGCGAAAGTATCATTTGCGCTTGATTGTGAACGACATATTGATGTTCCTCAAACAAATCTCCACCATCTTTGTGCCCGTGAATAAGTTCGGCCGCCAAAGTCGAGAATATGCCAAGCGACAAGAGGAACTTTGGGCATCCGATATGGATATCATCACCTTCCCTGCCGGAAAGTGCAGCCGGTTGCAACATATCAAAGGAGAAGGTTTTGTTATCAAGGATATGGAGTGGCACAAATCGTTTATCCGTCATGCCGTACAGTACAAGCGCAATATCGTTCCCATCTATTTCGAAGGCAAAAACTCGCGTTTCTTCTATCGGTTGGCATTTTGGAGAACCCTATTGGGCATAAAATTCAACATCGAGCAATTGTATTTGGCTGATGAAATGTACAAGGGTAAAGGCAAACACTTCACGATTCGTGTCGGAAAGCCGATACCCTACACAACGTTTGACCAATCCCGCAGTCCCCAAGAATGGGCCGAGTGGGTTAAAAACATCGTCTACTCGCTATGAAAGACATCATTCCAAGAGTCGAAAGAGCACTCCTAAAAAAGGAACTGACCAAGAACAATTATCTCAGGCCTACCAACAAGGCTAATAATGAGATTTACGACTTCGTTGCCAAGGATGCTCCCAACCTGATGCGAGAGGTAGCCCGTCTCAGGGAACTCAGTTACCGCACATCCGGTGCCTCACCCGGAGACGAATTGGATATGGATAGTTTCGATACCATGGAGCCTAATTCTTATCACCAACTCATTGTGTGGGATCCTGTCAATGAAGAAATTGTCGGGGGCTATCGCTATCTGTTGGGCAGTGAAGCTACGTTTGACGAGGAAGGTCAACCCATCCTCTCTTCATCGCACTTGTTCCACTACAGTCAATATTTCATTCAGGACTATCTGCCCGCTACTATCGAACTCGGACGCGCATTTGTGCAACCTATGTACCAGAATCGTGATATGGGGGCAAAAGCACTTTACGCGCTGGACAATATATGGGACGGAATCGGTGCCGTTCTTTACATCCACCGCAAGACTATCCACTACCTCATAGGCAAAGTAACCATCTATCCGCAATACGACCCTGTATCCAGAGACCTCATTTATGCCTATCTCCACCGTTATCACCACGACCATAAAGGTCTCTTCCGCCCCAAACTGCCATTGGATATAGGTGTCGAGGGACAAGAACTGGCAGATGATATTTTCGTGGGGGAAGATGCGACCTTGAACTACCAGTTGCTGCAACGCGCAGTCCGTGCACGAGGCACCACTATCCCTCCGATGTTTTCCGCCTACCTGAACGTTACAAGCACACTGCAATTCTTCGGAAACGCCTTGAACGATGAACTTGCCAATGTCTTTGAAACCGGTATTATGGTACTGGTGGACGAAATTCATGAAGACAAACAAATGCGTTACATCGGTGCATACATCGACTATCTGAAGAAATTGTTTGCAGACAGAAGAATCAACCGAACCTCCTTTTTAACTGAAGAATCGTGAGCCTGATACAAGAACATATCCGAGAAATAAGAAAGACCCTTCCTCCGCATGTCAATCTGCTGTGTGTGAGTAAGTTTCAGCCGATAGAATCCATCCGTGAGGCCTATCTGTCCGGCGAACGCGATTTCGGCGAAAGTCATGCCCAAGAGCTCGTCCGAAAATACGAGGCATTGCCTAAAGATATCCGATGGCACTTTATCGGACATCTGCAAACCAATAAAATCAAACTGATTGTGCCTTTCGTCCATCTCATCCACAGCGTGGACAGTCTGCACCTGATGCAAGCCATCGAAAAAGAAGCCGCCAAGCAAGACCGCATAGTGCATATCCTGTTGGAGTTACATGTGGCCAAGGAAGAAAGCAAAACAGGTTTCTTGCCCGATGAACTACCTACAGACTTCACTCAATTCCCGCATCTGCAGATAGACGGATTGATGGGTATGGCAACGCTTACCGACGATGAGCAGGAGATACGCCGTTGCTTCTCTGCCATCGCTTCCGCAGCGCACACACTGCCGGTGCAAGAGCCTGTCCTTTCCATGGGTATGTCCGAAGACTACCCGATTGCTATAGAAGAAGGCAGCAATCTGGTTCGAATAGGTTCCTCCATCTTCGGCGAACGCAATTACAACCTCACCCATTAACCCGCATGAATCTCCGTCGTCTCATATTCATCCTTTGTTTCTTTGCAAGCACATGGGCGTTTGCAAAGACAACCCGCATCTATGGCTATGTGTTGGACGGACAAAACGTGGGCATCGAACTGGCCAATGTGTATTTGTCGGACGGAGTGACGGGAACCACCACCAACCGCAACGGATATTACACACTGACCGTAACGATGGATGACACCATTTCCATCAGTTATTCCATGCTTGGGTACACCACCCTAACGCAACAGGTCTACACCGACCGCGATGTGCTGAATATCAATGTCGTGCTGCCGGAAGAAAGCGAATTGTTGGAAACTGTGGAAGTGAGGGGTATTCACAAACAAACCGACATGATGGAATCAACGGCTGCCGAACTGGTCAGACTGATGCCGGATGCCACAGGCGGAAGCATTGAAAGTCTGCTCATCACCTTTGCCGGCGTAAGCCAAAACAACGAACTGAGTACGCAGTACAACGTCCGAGGAGGCAGTTTCGATGAAAACTCCGTCTATGTCAACGGCATAGAGGTGCACCGTCCTTTGCTCTTGCGAAGCGGACAGCAGGAGGGACTCAGTTTCGTCAACACCGATATGGTGGAGCAGGTTAATTTCTCCGCCGGAGGATTTAATGCCGAATACGGCGATAAAATGTCCTCTGTTCTGGATATTCGTTACAAACGTCCCAAGCGTTTTGAATCTTCCATTAGCGTCAGTCTCTTAGGAGCGAATGCTTACTTCGGATGGGGGGACTCAGTGCAATCGCAGATGCACGGGATACGCTACAAGACCTCCAAATACATGCTCGGCACTTTGCCTACATCCGGAAACTATCAGCCCACTTATGTGGACTACCAGACCCAAATGACTTGGGATATCCGGCGGCCGGATGCCCACAACGGACGATGGGACTTGAATTTCCTCGGCAACTTCTCACTCAACCACTATCGTTTCCGCCCCGATGAACAGAGTGAAGGCTTTGGGTCATACAATCAGGCCGTGAAAAAGACTATCTGGTACGAGGGACAGGAAAAAGACCGATTCATCAATGCTTTTGCTGCTTTAGGCGCGCATAGCACCTACGCCCTGGCAACACGGTCCAAACTGGACTTGAACTTCACCCTGAGCGGATTTTACACCAACGAGAGCGAGAACTACGACATCTTAGGCGAATATATCCTTTCCGAGCAAGCGTTAGACGGTTCTTCCTCCACCCCTTCCCAACCCGGCGAGACCATCTCAGGCGAGGGAACGGACTACGGCGTTCTGGGCACGGGAAACGGACACGAGCACGCACGCAATACGCTGCGAGCCGGAGTCTTCACGCTGGCGCATAAAGGCAATTGGACGTGGCACAACAATACCTTAGCTTGGGGATTGCAGGCGCAGGGAGAACTCATCCACGACCGAATCAGCGAATGGGAGTGGCGCGACTCCGCAGGCTACAGTATGCCGAACAACAATAGCGACATGCAACTCTTCTACACCCTCAAAGGCATCAACCAAATGCAGAGTGCGCGATTAGAGGCTTATGTGCAGGACAGTTACAAATGGTCCACCCGACAAGGCAATGTCATCCTCACCGGAGGCGTAAGAATGAACTGGTGGTCCTACACCAACGAAGTACTCATCTCACCACGTGCCAACATTGTATGGCTACCCGGCTGGAAACGGGATGTCACCTTCCGGTTTGCTACCGGCCTCTACTATCAGGCGCCCTTCTACAAGGAACTCCGCGACACGGTCTCCCACAACGGAGTCACCCGCATTCTTCTCAACAAAGACCTGAAAGCCCAGCGGTCGGTACACACCGTACTGGGATGTGACTACTATTTCCGGGCATGGGGAAGACCCTTCAAGTTCACCACTGAACTCTATGCCAAGTACATTGACCGCATGATCAGTTATACCGTCGACAACGTTCGTGTCCGCTATTCCGGCAAGAACGACAGCCGAGGATATACACTCGGTGCCGACCTCAAACTATACGGAGAACTGGTGCCGGGCGTTGATTCGTGGGTGAGTCTGTCGTTGATGCGCAGCCGTATAAAGATGAACGATGACCCGTATAAACTCGGCTGGATTCCCAATCCGCAGGAGCAACGATGGGCGGTCACATTCTTCTTCCAAGACTATATACCCAAACTGCCGCAGTACCGCTTGCACCTCAAGTTCATCTTCAGCGAAGGATTGCCTTTCGGTTACCCGCGAAGCGAACAGATGCGCTATCTCGGACGCATGACGTCCTATAAACGCATGGATGTCGGTGCCAGCCGCACGTTCTCTGCCGCTACCGACCGCTTTATGCGGAAAAACAGCGCACGACACGTAGCGGCTTGGAGCATCTATTTCGAAGTGTTCAATGTCGTTGGCTGGAAAAACGTCAATAGTTACTATTGGATTACGGCAGCCAACGGAGACCAATGGGCAAGTCCGAACTATCTCACCGGACGCATGTACAACCTTCGACTCAGTGTTGATTTACAATAGCGCTTTGCGCAATCACAGCAGATATGAAAAAAGAAACACCAATGATGGAACAATTCCGCAAAATCAAAGAGCAATATCCTGATGCGATGCTGCTCTTTCGGTGCGGCGATTTCTACGAAACCTATTCCGAGGATGCTGTTCGTGCCTCAAAAATACTGGGCATCACCCTCACCCATCGCAGCAACGGAGGCGCGGAGACTTCCGCAACCGAGATGGCGGGATTTCCGTTTCACGCATTGGATACCTATCTGCCTAAACTCGTACGGGCCGGTATGCGGGTCGCTATCTGTGACCAACTGGAAGACCCTAAACTGACCAAGAAACTGGTCAAACGGGGGGTTACCGAACTGGTCACACCCGGACTCAGTTATTCCGATACCACGCTCACCGCACGGGAAAACAATTTCCTTGCTGCCGTCCATTTCGGAAAAGGCAAAAACGCCACGATCGGACTCGGACTGCTTGACCTCTCCACCGGTGAGTTTCTGGCTGCCGAAGGAACAGATGAATACGTGGACAAACTCCTCACATCCTTTGCGCCCAAAGAGGTGCTTTATATGCGCGGTATGAAAGACCGATTCGAGGAGAGTTTCGGCACCAAGTATTTCACATTTATGCTGGACGACTGGATGATGACCGACTCTGCTGCCAACGACCGGCTCACCAAGCAATTCCAGGTGCAGAATCTGAAAGGATTCGGACTGAACGATATGCCGATGGGCATCATTGCCGCAGGGGCTATCCTGCACTATCTGGATATGACCCAGCACCTACAAACATCGCATATCCGGCATCTCAGCCGAATCGAGCAAGACCGCTATGTCTGGCTGGACCGTTTCACGGTTCGCAATCTGGAACTCTTCGACACGCCCTATCAAGACAGCCGGAGCCTTTGTTCCGTGCTGGACAAAACGCTCACACCTATGGGGGGAAGAATGTTGCGCCGATGGATTATGCTGCCCTTGAAAGAGGTGCGCCCTATCCGCAATCGCCAACAGGTAGTTGAGTTCTTCTTCCGCTATCCGAAACAGCGCGCTGACATCGGTGAAGCACTGGCACGTATGCAGGATTTGGAGCGTATCGTCAGCAAGATTTCCACGGGCCGTATCTCTCCGCGGGAAATGCAACAACTGGCTACCGCGCTGGAAGCCTGCCAACCTATTCGCACTATTCTCTCCCAAGCAGCCGATACACCTTATATTCACAGTCTTGCCGAACAACTTTCCCTGTGCCCCGAAGTGAAAAATCGCATCCGCACAACCTTGGTCCCCGACCCTGCTCTGGCGGTGGGAAGAGGCATGGTGATTGCCGGAGGTGTTTCCGACGAACTGGACGAACTGCGCAACCTGCAATCCAGCGGCAAACAGTATCTTCTGGACTTGCAGAAACGAGAAATCGAACGCACCGGCATACAGAGCCTGAAGATTGGCTTTAACAATGTCTTCGGTTATTATCTGGAGGTGAGGAACACCTACAAAGATGCGGTTCCCCAAGAGTGGATTCGCAAACAGACACTCGTGAACGCCGAACGCTATATCACACCCGAACTGAAAGAATACGAACAGAAGATTATCTCTGCCGATGAACGTATCGGGGTGTTGGAGAACCAACTTTACAACGACCTCATACGCTTCCTCACCGATTATGTGCCGCATTTGCAGCAGAATGCCAATGTGCTGGCGCAGTTGGATTGTCTCCTCTGTTTTGCCACTGCAGCGGCGGAATATCGCTATGTCTGCCCTGTCGTGGACGATTCACTGACCCTCAACATACGCCAAGGAAGGCACCCTGTCATCGAACGTCAGATGCCGACAGGGGAAGAGTACGTGCCCAACGACATCGTGTTGGATAACAACGAACAGCAGATTATCATCCTCACCGGTCCGAACATGGCGGGTAAGTCTGCCTTGTTGCGCCAAACAGCACTTATCGTACTCATGGCGCAGATAGGAGCTTTCGTGCCCGCCGAAAGCGCACAAATCGGCATCGTGGACAAAATCTTCACCCGTGTGGGGGCTTCCGACAATATCTCTATGGGCGAATCCACTTTCATGGTCGAAATGAACGAAGCGGCTTGTATCCTCAACAACCTCAGCGAACGTTCGTTGGTTCTGTTTGATGAGTTAGGACGCGGCACTTCCACCTACGATGGTATCTCCATCGCTTGGGCAATAGTGGAGTATATTCATACGAATCAGCACCACGCTAAGACCCTTTTTGCCACCCACTACCACGAGATGAATGAAATGGAACGAACGTTCGAACGCATTCGCAATTACAATGTCTCAGTTCGTGAAGTGAATGGCAAAGTGATTTTCCTGCGTAAGTTGGCACGAGGTGGTTCAGAACATAGTTTTGGTATCCACGTTGCCAAGTTAGCCGGAATGCCCCCTTCTATTGTAGAACGCGCTAACCATATCCTCACGGACTTGGAGCAAAGCAGTGCCTCAACAGGATTAGGCAAGACGGGCAAGACTGCCGCCATCAGTGCACCGGAGGGACTGCAACTCAGTTTTTTCCAATTGAACGACCCTGTCCTTTCGCAGATTCGCGATGAACTGAAAGCATTGGATATCAACCGCCTGACGCCGTTGGAGGCACTTAATCGCTTGAGTGAGATTCGCCGTCTGGTAGGTGGTGAGGCCTAACCCACCAATCGTCCTGTGACGGACCAGAGTGGTAACGGAGTGGTAAGGTAGGCACCCCTCCATATATAAGGCAAAAAAGAGGGCAAATCTATCACCTGAAATGCAACTTTTTTTACCAAAAATGCATTTTTCCCTGTAACGCAATGATTATCAACTTACAATCAGACAGAGCAAACAAGGTATGAGATGGATTTTCTATAGGGGTCTTACACCAATCCTATCAGTGCTATATTGGATTTGTCTGCGTCTTGCCTTCTATTGCCCCATGTTGAGTGGTGTGTCGGAATTTCCGACATATCACATCCAGTTGTAATTCTCCGGATTGATAGATATTGCGCAAATGTTCTGTAATAGTGCTACGCCCTTTGTCAAAAAGGGTAGCAATAGCCTTTTGTGTTGCCCAGATTGGATTCGTCTTGATAGAAGACTTGTACACCCTCGGCTTTGTCTTCCGCTTGGAAGATCAAAAACTCTGCCGTCGAGTTGCGTATTTGTAGTTGTTTGGACATATATAATAATTACTATTTCCGTTTTGTCAGGTGGTCAGGAGTCTTTGTATGGGCTTGCATATCCATACATCTATCGTATATCTATTTTATGACATTAATTTGTTTATCTCTTCTTCAATATTTTGTAATTGTTCTTCGAGTTGTCTATTTTCTTGTATCTTGTGCTTATAGTTTGAATTTTGCGGATCATTTTCCCATTTAGAATAATATTTTTTTCTTCGCTTCTCGGTAGTGCTCATCATAAATATTGCTATTGGGACAAAGATAGCGACAATGCAAGAAGTAATCCAGATTGTCAAATCTTTGATAAATTCTTGTTTAGAAGGAAACATATTTGTTTCGCTTAACACATAAAGTAAAACAAGTCCCAACATCATGAATACAATAACAATCCCCCAACAGAGAGACGGTTGCCAATTTTTGAAAGAGGCATTTCTTTCCGTCTTCATAGTTTCAATTATTCCTTCATTTTCTTTTTTTGTTTTTTGAAGTTCTTGCTTCTGTTGGACAAGTTCGTTGTATCGCTTTTTCTTTTCCATCTGCTCTTTATCCGCTTGAATTGCTTTTTGAGCCTTAGTCATTATATCTTCATAAGCAACAGTGATTTGTGCCATATAGATAGAGAACTCCTCATTTGACATCTGGTCTATTGAGTTCAGTTCCTCTTGGGTCAAAGTTCCTTCTGACATTCGTGTGCATAAGTTATAGAAATCCTTTTCATTGATTTCTCCTGCTTCCATGGCTATTTGCGCACGTTTTTGTACTGCTATTAACGTGTTGTCAGAAGGTAGGTGCTGCTCCAAGAATTTTGTAACATATGCAGTCAATCCAACACGCGATAACTTCATCGAATTGACTTGTGCCGGGTTCGCCATCCACAGCATCGTTAACAGTTCCGGTGCTCCAATTGATGTTCTCTTTACTACAGAAGTTCCCGGATCACGGTAGAAGTTACCATACGAATTATGCAAGAACCAGCATCTCACATCAGCGAAACTGGTACAGTTATTCCCTCTTTTCGAGTTTACATATTCTATTGCAATAGCATCATTTAATGCACTCTCCGGATTGCCACGTTTATCTTTCAATACCTTATAGACTTCACTCTTTCGAGCGTTCTCCACTATTTGACGAATTTGGGCTTCTTTCAAAATAGTTATCTCATACGTGCCTAAAGTCTCTTCTACTTTGTTTCTAATCGTTTCCAGATGTGTTTGGTCGAGTCCCTTTCTTCTACATGCTGCAAATATGTCTGCTGTTTTAATTGTTCCTATATAATCCTTATTCGCAAAATCTGCGATACGATTTCCCAATAATATTTTAATTTGCTCAACCGTAGAAGGTAATATGGTCATATTAAATCCCATATCTCTACAATATTTGTGCAAATCCTGACATGTAGTGTGTGCATCCTCAGTATTCAAATCTATCAAACTAATAAAGTAGTTTGTATCAACCAGCAACTCTACTTTTACAACCGGTTTGGTAATTTTATGCGTCAGATAAGATGATAAAAGGCTACCTGTATATACATTGCTAATTATCTTAAAAATCTCATTGTTGTTCTTTCTTTTATTGATATACAAAGGGATAATGTCATTTACTTCTTGTAAATTTATAGTATCTTCAGTAAACATTTCGATTTGCATTGTGTTAATAAAGCTTAACAGCAAATCAAAACTACATGATTTATTATATGCTTTACAGAAGGTATCAAAATCATCCTCCAAAATACTTAATTCTTGTTGCGTCTCTTTTATCAAATCTTCCACCGATTCAACAGCAGTTGATTTAATATCAAAGGCATGGTCTTTATATACAACAAATTTTGAGGTATCGTTGACTTCTTCTTGGATAATGAGCATACATTCATGCAAAACAGGAATTGGGAATTTGATTTCGAAGATGTCATTTATTTTTTGCTGTAACTCTGTAAGAGCACAGCCTTTCACTTCTTGAATATCTTTTCCTTTAAAATACTCATAAAGCCCTTTCTTAACCATTGGTAAGTATATTTGTAATATACTTTTATTTGCTTTACTGCACTTCTCTTTGTAATGCCCTAAAAAGGCATATGCCAACGATAACCGGTTCATAATGTATTTTATTTTGTTTATTTATGGAATATCATTCTGTTTTATAACTCAAGCGTTTTCATTTTCCTTGAAGTTCTCAACTTGCTCCATAACTTCGCGGAACACTTCAGGGGTATATTGAGGTGGATAGCCGTTTTTGACAAGACAAATCTTGATAGTCCATTTGAGATCGTCACGCACACGCTGGTTGTTCAGCCAATCGGCATATGAAGATTTGGCGTCAATAAGTTCACGCACCTTGCGCGCAAGGCTTTTGCATTTCTCATTAATGACTATACCATTAACCACTTTGTCCTCGCCGTAAACAAAATTGTGCTCTTCCCGTAGATGAATCAAAATGTCATAGAAAGCTTTCTCTTCAAATGTAAGACCGAGCTTCCGGAAACTCTCACGGTCGGCTTTCATCTCTTGCAGTATGTCAAGTGCCTGCCGGGTAGCAGTTTGGATGATACTCTCTGCGGTAAACTCCTGCGTAGCTCCAGCCTCTTGCTCCGAAAGGAACTTGCGGCGTTCGTGGTAGTGCTTGATTGTTTCTTCCAATAACTCCTGGAACTTTTTGGATGCTACTTGATTGGTTTTGCCATATTCTGTTATTTGGCGACGCAGAAGTTTGATCAGAGATTCCAACTTGGATGCAGGCATTTTGATGTCTGCAAGCCGTTCTGTAAACTCCGGTCCGAAAATATCCATCTCATCACCATCCTCAAGAATGCTCTCCACATTGTTGTATTTGAGCGCCTCTTGTACCATCTTGGCCACATAACGGTTCATCGTATCCGTGTCCGGTGCATCTGTGCCGTTCATTTTGTACACCATGCCGGCAACCGCCATAAAACACTGAGCCAAAGCAGACTCATCGTCATTCAGTTCACCAGAAGGCTGACAAAGGTCATACGCTTTGCGCATTCGTTTGACTTCTTTGAGGAAATAGGTCTTGAAAGTAACTTTCTTTGTCTTCTTTCCGTCGTTACTGATTGAGTTCAGCATTTCCGTTGAGCGGAATACATAATCTGCCGCTTCAGCCAATAATGTATAGCGAACAGCCGGAGCTGTATTGACATTGAGGAACGGAGTGAGGTCATAATCCCGGAACAGGAGTTTCAATATCTCCAAATGTTCCCGGAAAATGGTTGTTGCCTGCTCTATGTCATCTCCGGTCGGTGCCAATGTGTTGGTTCCGCCATACATCTTGCGTGCTTCCAACATCTGATCCCTTATGCCGATATAGTCAATAATCAAGCCATATTCTTTTCCCGGATATTTACGGTTGGCACGGCTGATAGTTTGTATAAGCGTATGTTTCTGTATCGGTTTGTCGTTGTATATGTAGGTCAGGCACTCCACATCGAAACCTGTTATCCACATATCCACAACAATCACGATGCGGAAATTGGAAAGCGGTTGTTTGTATGCAGCATCGCACTTGTCCGTATATTCGTCATTCTTCACGCCTCCGAGATAGTTGTACATATCCGCAGGGTCGTTGCTGCCTACACTGGCCACCATGGCGATAGTCGGCATTTGCGGCAACTTGTTCAACTGCTCGCGTGTTGCATTGACTCCTTCGGGCGTCTTGCGTTCCTCGAACCACTCCGGATAATGTGCTTTGAATTTCATCAGCAGATTATACGCAATCGTCCTGTTAGAGCACACAATCATTGCTTTCTGCACGCGGTCCGGATCTGCGGCGGTGGCAGAAACATAGTGGTCATGGATATCAACCGCCAGTTTGTCCAGTCGTTCGGGTTCACCAAGAATAATCTCCAGTGAACTCATTGCCTTCTTGCTCTTTTCGATATCTTCTTTGGTAGAGCCTTCGTCTGCACATTTCGCATAATAAGCTTCAATCTCTTTGGCTTTCTCTTGGTTAAGCAACACTTTGGCAATACGCGGATGATACTTGATAGGTACTGTCAATCCGTCTGCAACAGCCTGATCCATTGTGTAACGGTCTATCTCATCTCCGAAGGTCTGATACGTTTCGGAAATAGGAGTACCGGTAAAGCCTACGAATGTAGCATTGGGCAATGCTTCGCGCAACACTTTTGCATAAGGTTTGGATATAACGGCTTTCATGTTCTCATCGGCATCCTCGCTGAACTTGATACGACGGGAACCCTCTATCTGTGTGCGGTGTGCCTCATCGCTGAAGCAGATGATGTTGGAACGCTCGTTAATCAAGCCGATAGGGTCATTTTTGCGGTCGCAGAACTTCTGAATAGTGCAGATATAGAAGCCACCGCTATCACGGAGGCTCAGTTCCTCCCGTAATCTCTTGCGGTTGGAAACTGTCACCACCTCGCCCAGATTGAGAAATTCCGAACTCTTGGTAAACAACTTGGCTCCCTGTTTCTGCAAATCGTCACGATCCACAATCATAAGTATAGTAGGTGCGCCTATCTCGTTTGTGCAACGCAATGCCAGTTGGCGTGCCAAGAAAGCCATCGTATATGTTTTGCCGCAGCCGGTTGCTCCGAAATAAGTTCCTCCCTTCCCGCTTTTGTTCTTGACGGAACGGACAATGCTCTCGCACAGCAAACGTGTAGCAAAGAATTGCGGATAGCGACATACTATTTCCGTTTCTTCGTTGTCAAAGTTCTTGTCCTTGAAATAAATGTAGTCACGGAATATCTCCAAGAAACGGGCAGGTCTGTACACGCCTTTGACCATCGTCATCAGTTCATCAAAAGCGCCGGTTGATACCTTGTCGCCATCCTCCACGCGACGCCATGCATAAAAATGCTCATACGGTGTGCGGACTGTTCCAAGCCGTGTTTTTACTCCATCGCTGATACATGCCAACGGGCAATAATGCAACAAAGCCGGTATATCACGCCAATAGCGGATATTGATTTGCTCCCAAGCATCATATATGGTGGCATCGGCATCAGCCGGATTCTTCAGCTCAATCACACATACAGGAATACCGTTAACAAACAGTAGCACATCCGGTCTTCTGTTTTTAGTCACACCATTATTGATATACTCGACCGTGAACTGGTTGACGACACGGAAAGTGTTCCGGTTCGGGTTTTCAAAATCAATCGGCCTAATGGTCATTGGTATGCCGTCTTTGGTAGTAAACTGCATACCGTCCACCAGCCAGTTATACAGCGTATGAAGCGTAGCAAAATCTGTAGCAGCACCGACAAGCCGTATCGTATCGGCTATCTTGCGTATATCGTCAGCCGCCAAAGCCGGATAAGTTTTAACCAGATAGGCGATATGGTCATCCATCATAAGGACTTCCTTACGGTTTGGGCGAGGAATATTCTCGCCAAACATATACTGCCACTTCTCCGCCTCAAGGAAAGAAATGAGAGCATTCTCGTAGTCACTTTCCACAAAGTGGCCATTGATACTTTTTAACTTTGCCATAGTCTACTCTTTTCGTCTTTGTACCAATAACTTCCTAGCTTTTTGCAATTATCATCCTTCTATTATCAGTTATGCAACTCTCTATCATTACGGAGTATTTGCTTGATTATCTCAAAAATTGGCTTGAAATGATTCCAACTTTCTTCAGAAATTTCTATTTCTTCTGCTACGATAGCATTTGCAAAGTCATCTTTTTTTGCTAATATATTTTCTTCTTCCTCATTGTAAACAGCCTGTCCTCCATTGTTTTCGACAATTTTATGCTTGCCTCTATCTGATTGATTTGATAGTGTAAGCGTATTATCAGTATTATGCCTACCTGTTCTTGCAGAGAATTCATCACCAAAGAACAAACTACAACCATTATTCAATGTTGTATGGATTTCTTCGTCACTATAGAGAAACTCAATAGAAATATCTTCTTCTCCGTTTCTTCTCCGTGATTCTGGAAGAGGAATACAAAAAGCATAGACATTGTTACCGAAATCTTTTATTGTCTGCCCATTCTTTTCTATATTCTCAACCGTTTTCTTTATGTCACGATCAAAAATACCAATAATAATATTCTTATTATCAATATGGGCAGCCTGTTCTAACAATTTATGTAGGTTAGAATCTCCATCAGGCTGTTGATAATCTTGTATTATATCGAAATCCAAATCAGTTATGCCCAATTTTTCTTTTGCCTTTAATATGTGTTTAATGTCTGTTTTTCCCTCTGTTATAATCAAAGGTTTTGTCAATGATTTTATTTTTCCAGTCAAATCTTCACATAGTTTGGCGAAACGTTTGTTTTCGTCAATCATCATGTTATATACTTCCTCGTATAGTTCATTCTTTGTTGCAGAACAAGAAATCCCATTATGGTCCAAATCTAATATCATATGTTTTCCCGATAGCTCAGTCGCTAACCCCATATTCAAGAATGGCGAGTGAGAACTCACAATGAACTGCACATTTGGAAATAAAGCAAACATCTTGGGTAATATCTCTTTTTGTAAAGTAATATGCAAATGCTTCTCTATTTCATCAATTAAAACAATACCCTTTATTTCCTGAAGAGGAATATTGTTTTTATTATTGTCAGCTTGGTGAATAATCTCCCCGAAAATTGAAATCAATGCCAACTCTCCTGATGATAACTGCAATATTGAAGGACATATTTGATAATGATTATCATCAACATCATTCATTATTGCAATTCTAGCAAGACCTCCATTTCTTTTCCCTATTCCAAATCTTACACGACCTTTATACTTTTTTGATGATAGAGTATTTGAAAGTATATTGTTTAGGTTGTTTAGAACAACACTCTCTTGTGCAGGTCGGGTAAATGGAATAAGATTATTATTGGCATCCCTATAAAATTGTATTTTTTCGCCAATTTTCATGTCTAATAACACATCTAAAAGCCAATTCGAAAAAGATGAGATGTCTGATATAATCTCAATTTGATTTGGCAAATATCCAATGAATTTTTGGTTAATGGAGTATCTTAGGGGATTGGAATATGAATCATTTAAATAAGCTGGAATTTCAAATCGATAAGAAGGAAAATAAGTTAATACATTTTGTTCAAACATCTTTTTTCTTATGGCTTTGTCTTGAATATTCCAGCATTTCGAGAAATCTTGCTGTTTTAACTCTGTTTGAAAGCGGTTGTAATCAATCTTGCCATTTACATTTATTGCATTATCATATTGTTCTATTGTACAATTACCACGCACATCTATATAATCATACGTAACATCGCCATCTTTAAATCTAAAATAAACTATTGAGGGCTTACTTGATGTCATATTATATAATGACGACGATACGCGATAAAGTTTGTTCTCTTTGCCCTCAAATTCTTGGGGATAAGCAGGTTTTGCTAATTCATACAAAGCATCAGCAACATGCGACAGTATAGACGTTTTACCCTTACCATTTATTGCTGTAAGTACATTAACTCCACTACTTTTGAAATCTATTTCAATATGTTCAAAGGGAGCTCTATTGTCAAAAATTATTTCTTCTAAATGCATAGTTGATTCCTCCATTTTTATTCAGACAAACTACCCAGTATCAATACAGGGCATATATTATTGAGTTGCTCTTTAAGTTGTGCTGCTATACGCTGACGCACAATATAGCATTTGTATATATTGACTATTTCCCTTTGGATAGATATATCAGGTATTGGGATTTTTACATCATTCATATCATCCATTGTAAATGTCTCTCTGGCACTACCCCATGAGTTGAAACGCGCATATCGGTCAAACTCTTTTCGGCAGAAAAACATAAAAAGATACTCTGGAAGTAATTTGTTTTTATCTTTGCTACGAAAAGTGGTATAAATTGAAGATATTAGCAGAGACTTGTTACTATCATTTAAAGCAATTGCCATTTTTTCTCCTCGTCTTGATGTGTCAGGAACATATGCAAAATCATCATTGTTAACAATCTTGTATGAATTGAGACTGACACCATTCATATCTGCTTTTGTGTCTATGAATTTCTTTTCCGTGGAAATTCCGACAAGACTATCTATGGTTAATGCTCCGTTATTATTCCTTTCATCATATTCTTGAATATACTTTCCTATTTGCTCACAAACTAATTGCCTTTTTAGTTTCTCAATGTATGCATCGCAAATAGTTTTTAGTTCATCCACTTTACTTTGATATGTGGCAAGATTTTCTTTTAATGCCAAATAAATATCTACATATTTGCGTTGTTGTTCAATAGAAGGAAGGGTGATTTTTATATCGGCCATATCATTGAAACTAAATTCAGGTCGTTGACTCCCAAAATTTCTAAAAGAAACTTCCCTTAAAAATTCTTTGCGTTGAAAGTAGATATAAAGATAATTCGGATCAACCACTTTTATTCCTTTTTGATTTAAATAAAAAATAACATAGAGATGAGAAACTATACACAAGCCATCTGTTCTATATGCTAACGAGCCTAGGCTCAATCGAGTTGGATTATATACAAAGGCGCCTTTGTTCACAATCTTATAAGGTTTAAGATCCACATCTATTGGATCTTCTTTGGGGATCGTGAATACACCATCATTATTAACCCCAACTATTAAATCAGAGCCATATTTTAACTCTCTATTGTTTGCGGTTGATGGTTTTATTAATTCTCCTAACCTATATTTAGTCAATCCCATAGCCTATTCATTCTTAATGATTCTCCAATGGCCGTTGCGGCGACCGTTTTCGCGGACAATCAATCCCCGTTCGGTCAATCTCACGGTGATGCTCTTTATTGTGCGCTCTGACTTGCCTATCTGTTTAGCAATCTCCTTTTGCGTAACGTTGGGGTTTGATTCAATGACTTTCAGGACAGCCGTTTCTTCCAAAGTGCAATTTTTGCACGTTGGCGAAAATTTTGCACTTTGGGTTGCACTTTCGGATGGTGACACTTGTTGCCAGTTGATATGCAGTTCGCGATTGCGCAATACATTTTGTTCACCGAGCATCAGATTGCGGAAGAAGCGTTCGAGGTAGACGGTTGTTGCCTGTATGTTCTGCGGAAGGTTGTTGTAATTGGCCCGAACCAATGCGTTGCGGAAATACCATGAGTATTTGGCAAACGGCTCGTTACTCACATTGAATCCCAACGAACGCAAGTATTTTATCATAAAGACGGCAGTGGTGCGTGTGTTGCCCTCGCCGAAAGCGTGTATCTGCCATAGGTCGCTACAAAAACGAGCCAGATGCGCTATGGATTGGTCAATACCGATTGTAGAATAGTCAAATGTGCGTTCCTGTGCGAAGTCGTAATCAAGTGTAGGGGCAATAAGTTCGTGACTGCTATAGAGCACAGTGTCACCATTAAGTATCCACTCGCGCTTGGTGATGTTATAGTCGCGCAGGAGTCCGGCGAATTTAAACAGGCTTTCGAACAGTCGGCGGTGAATGGTAGTATATTGCGCCGGTGTGAAGGCAAATGTATTCTCCGACAGCAATTCGGCAATACGTACCGACACCTTGTCAGCCTCCTCGGTTCGTTCAGAGTCGGTTTGTTTGCGGCCGTCGTCTGTACGGTAGTAACTGTCAATAAGTTCTTTCGCCTGCGAAAGGTTGATATCACCCTCGATGTGGCGGCGTGCCGTTTGCAGCAAATATTCCGACGGGGTTAGTCTGTCAACCAACTGCAACCCGATGGAGGTCTGCCAGATACCGCCCCTCTGTTGCCGCTCCGGCTCGCTTTGACGCAGGTATTCGTCAAGGCCCTGTATAGCATATTTGTTGTCAGATTCCATAATAGCCATCCTGTTAATCTAATCCATACCCGATGCCTTTGAACGCTTTTTCGAGCATAGTTTGAGACTTCTTCTCACGTTTCATAAGTTGTTTCATCTCTTTTTGGATGCGTGCCATCTCTTTCGGATAGTCAATATCCAAATCATGATCCACAAACTCAATATATTTACTGGGTACAAGTGACCAGTTGTTTTGCTCAATTTCTTCAATGCCTACACTACGATACAATTCCGGTGCTGCGAACTTCTTTCCGTCCGTTCCGACAGATTGCCAACGATGATATATTTCTGCGACTTGCTGAATCTGCCCGGTCAAAAGTTGATGCTTCTTTTTCTGTTCACCCTTGACCGGATTTTCTGTCCATGTGCGCAAATCCATAAACAATACCTCATGTTCGCGGTTGCGTAATTGACGTCCGTGGTATTTGCCTCCTTTCTTGTTTTGGTTAAGAACCCAGAACGTGACACTGATATCTGTGTTGATAAACAACTCTCGTGGCAGAATAATAATGGCTTCTACTTTATCGTTCTCTATCAGTTTTCTGCGTATTTCGAGGGCATCAGCATCTCCTAATGCGCCGTTGGCAAGCAGAAAACCCGCCACTCCCGTTATCGGTTTCATGTGAGAAAGCATGTGCAGTATCCAAGCATAGTTGGCGTTGCTCTCGGGCGGAGTGGCATAATCCGTCCAACGGGCATCATCTTTCAAATTACTATTCCACCAGTTCTTGAGATTGAAGGGCGGGTTAGCCATAATATAATCGAAAAATAGTCCTCTTTGGAGATCATTTGTAAAAGAAGAATCACTTTCTGCCCCCAAGTTGTGACTGATTCCACGCAGTGCCAAGTTCATTTTGGCAAGGCGGTAGGTTGCCGCTTCTTTCTCTTGACCATATACATTGATGCGGCTGATATCCCCTTGTTTGGCTTTCACCAAATCCGAACTCTGGATAAACATACCCCCCGAACCACAGCATGGGTCATACAAGGTTCCGTCAAAGGGTTCAATAATAGTGGCAATCAGTTGCACGACATCGTGCGGAGTATAATACTCTCCTTCCTCTTTGGTAGCGTTAACGGCAAACTCTTTGAGGAAATATTCATAAACACGTCCGATAAGGTCTTTTTCTTCGCCGAATGTTTTATGGCTGATCTTGTTCACTTCGTCCACAATCTTTTTCATGTCGTTGGCAGCGAGATTGCGTTGTGTGAATGTTCCTTCCACGAAACAGCCTTTTAATACGGGACTTGTTTCTCCCAAACTACGGAGTGCGGTATCAAGAGCCACATTAAGTTGCGGAGCGGCAGTATTGATGATAGTCGTCCAGCGTGCCTCTTTCGGCAAAGCGAACGTTCCGTCCACAAAAGTAGCATCATCAAAGAACGCTGTCTGTATATTCACATCATCGGGATCCAATCCCTGCTCGACAAGCGTCTTGCGCAGTGCAGCCACGCCGTCCTCGTATTTCTCGCCCAAGAAACGGAGAAACACAAGCGTCAGCATCATATCCCGTTTCTCAAAGAACGAACCGGAGTTCTTTGCCTGCCGGAGAATATCCCGACATTTGAACAATATCAACTCCAGATTCAGTGTCTCTTCTTTCTTCTTTGCCATGATTTATGCAGGTGTTATCATTCGTTTTCAATCGTTAAATCAGTCCACGAGCGCGGAGTTTTTCAATCATCTCCAATTCCTCGGGTGTAGGTTGCGGTTTCTCATCTTTGACAGAAGCAGGCTCATAATCATTTATCCAGTCATGGAAGAGTTGCCTTACTTGTGCCGCGATATTGGCATCGTTGCTCGTAATGCTGTCAAGGTCCCAGTCTTTCAAAGGAGAATTGGCATAGCGCTTACAGATAGCAATTTTAGATATTTTATACTTTTCCTTCTTTTTGTCAAAATAATTATTACTTGCCGAAATATTCTGTTTCTTTTCCAAAGGAAGTTTGTTTCCGATATGCTCCAGTTTCTCATTAGCTTCCTTTTCTGCAAAAGTATAATATTTGGTATCCCATTTTTGCGGGAAGATATGTTCAATATCCCACTTTACAGGCAGCAACTCATTCTGCCCTTCTTCTTCATAAGCCAACAGTTTCAAGAGCATTCTCTCCACTCGCCGGTGCGGCTTGATCAGAAGATTATTTATTCGCGCTTGTTCTGCTTTCCGTTCTTGCTCATCTGTAGTTTCTTTTTCCTCAAAGCCGGCTTTGAAAACAGGATGGTAAGATTTGATAATCTGCTCATTGAGTTTCATTATATCGCCTTTGACCGCGCTAATCGTGGGTTGCTCCAGATATTTGGTAAGCAACAGAACATAAAACTTACGCAAGAATTTCAGGAAGAGAGCCTCAAAATCTTCCCGGTCCTTATACTTCATATAGAATATGGAAACAGGGTATTTCCAAAATTCATTCGGATAAGAAGACAAGCAATCAAGAATTTTCCTAATATCAATATTCTGGCTCCACGGCTCTTCGTCCACTGCACTTCGTCCATTGACAACTTCCCAAAGGCGCAAGTTTTTAACAAGCTCGTCTATGACACCAACATTCAGACGACTTTTATTTTTCTCAAGATAATATTATAATCGCCAAAACCAAATGTCTCCATTTTGCAAAACCAAACGTCTCAAAAATTCGGCACACATACACACAGAAGCGGACACCAAAACGATGCCCGCTTCTGCTATTTTATAGGCTTTCAAACACCATTTGAACGGCATTTGAAGCCACCATCTACAGTGCAGTGGTTACCAGATCACGCTTTCACACATTCAGCGCAAACTTGACATCCTGGGCACCATTCAGAAGGTTGTAGGTGTTCAGGAGGTTGCTTTCATAGATATGCACATTGCCGAGGAACAGCGTGATTGACTTCAACGGCAGATCAATCTCACGCGCCATCAGACAAAGGTGGTAAATGTCACACGGCAGTCCAAGGTTTGCGTCTGATGAACGCTGATAGGCTGAAATGATGACTTTGCCATCCTCAATCTGGAACTGCACCAGAGACAAACACGGCTGCTGGTTGGTTTCCACTCCGGTTTCGCCCAGGAACAGGACATAGTTCTTGCTGTTCTTCTTCTCAGCATTGATTTTCTTCACCAGTGCCGGCAGACGCTTGAAATAGGTCGGATAGCTATTTTTGAGTTGTTCACCGCAATAGTCCCACCACGTGATGCCTTCTGCCCGGTATTGTTCCGTGGAGGTGATTCCGGCTTCAAACATCTTCAATTCAGTTTTGAGCTTCTTGCGTGCGATGCCGTGTGTCTCAAAGATATCCAGCAGATCTGCCGGCTCCATGTGCAGCACTTCATTGGTTAGATACCTGATGCTTCCCTTCTTATTGGTCTGCATCCTACCCTCGGACATAACTTTGTCCAGCATTTTGTAGTAAATGTTCATGTTTTTTCTCCTTTCTTGTGAAAAAATTTGGATATGTCAAAAATTTTTTGTACTTTTGCACGCTCTTACCATTCTACGGGGTTACTTGTAGAGACATACACGGCACTTTTGCCGGAACATATACGAAGCGATACAGCCGCTGACTTAGGATCATTATGTCCTCGGTAGCGGCTGTATCGCTTGCAAATGTGGTCTGATAGAAAGGTAAGAGCGTCTGTCAGCCACAGCCGAGGGCTTTTTCTATACCCATCGGCATTGCTCGTATATGTCAGTGATAGAGTTTCCTCTATTCGGTTTTTCTCTTTTGGTTGCCCGGATCTTTGTCAGACTTTCGGGCAGAAAGGTACACCTTGAATGCAGCTTTGCGCTGTTCCTCGGTGAGCGTGAATGTGCCATTGGTCTTGATAGCGTCGAAAATGACCGCCTCATATTGATGTTTGGCATCCAGTTTAGGCAGCAGGCTTTCGAGTGGCAGAATGTCCTGGACTGTGGCACCTATGGCTTGTGCAACTTCGGGCACGAGGAACTTGCCAATAAGCAAAGCATCACCCATCTCCAGCGTCTTTGCAATCATTGCTGCCGGTGTGTCTTTCTTATACTCAAACGTACAAATACCACGCACGCTTTGTTCGCGTCTCCAGTTGAAGCCTTGTGGCTGTTCTACCAAAACCAGATAGTCCCGGTCTTTACTCTGGAACCCTTTCATGCCGTTGAAAAAGGCACGGCTACCTACTAAAATTTTTGTCATTGATTTATTCGTTTGCGACCTTTTTTGAGGTCATTGGTTATCGCCTTTCGGTCAACCTCACTATAGATCTGTGTCGTCTGTAGCTTCTGGTGCCCAAGTAGCTTTTGAATGGTTGTCAGTTGCACACCGCTTTGTCCTAAATGGGTGGCAAAGGTGTGTCTTGATGAGTGGAATGTTATTTTTGGATCTGCCTTGATGCGGTCCAGTATGTTGCGCAGCGTCTTATTGACAGATGAGTTTGTTGACAGGCTTTTCGTGAGGCGCTCGATGTTACCATTGTATTTCTCCAGAAGGAGCAGCATTTTGCCACCAAACAGCTCTGCAATCGGCACTTCCACGATGAAGCCTGTTTTTGCCATCTTCTTTGTTAGCCAACCGCCTTTTATGTGCTCATTCCGGAGTGACACAATATCGGAAAACCTCAGTCCGGTATAGCAGCCTATCAGGAACGCATCACGCACTTTGTCTTCGTACCCTTTGAGTGCCATCCTCTCCAGTTTGTGAACTTGCTCTGTTGTCAGAAAACCCTTCTTGCTGACCATCTGCTGGATCCGGAAGCGGTCAAATGGATTGGTGTGGATGATATCACGTTTCCGTGCTTCATTCAACAATGCCCGGAGCAACCGGAGGCGACTGATCCGCGTATTATGTGCAATACCACTTTCACGCAGCCATTTGTCATAACTGACCAAAAACTGATAGTCAATGTCTGTAATCAGCGCACCATGCCGGAACTTGTCAATGTTATTCAACAGGGTTTGATAATTGAGTTTTGTGAGGTTCTTGCGTTCGCTCTGGTTGACAACCTGCGTTCCGAAGTCTGACAGTTTGGCAGCCGGTGAAATGTGCGACCGCACCGCTTCCCTTAGCATTGGTAGATGAACCTCTACACCACGCTTGATGTACTCCAGTTCTACCAACTCCACATCCTGCATCATCTGATAAAGGACATAGTTCAGGCTGTCGGCATTCGGGGTCTCAATAACTGCCCCATGACTGAAATTTTCCGGTTTGACATACGTGTGTGTACTAAAATAAATTCGTCGCTTTTGTTGTGAGCACTCAATCTGGATGAGGCCTTCGCCTCTTTGATTGAGCCTTCGCGACCGGTTAAAAACCAACTTGTAACTAATTTTTTTGAGCATAGAACTTTGTTTTTAATTAGGTTGATATTTGGTTATTCCCTCATTTATATGAGGATTAGTTCGGGAACAACTAATACATAACCAAATTCCGTGCCTTTGTAATATGCTCATTTATCTACATTTACGAAACAAGTTGATTTTATCCGGTCAATTTTTCTTTGCGTATAGATGCGATGGTAGCGCATGAATATGCAAACATGCACTGCGTTTATGCGGCATCAGCAGGCGTCCAAATCCTCAAATTTCCGCTGCTATTCAAACCTGCATATTGGCAGTAATCTGCATCCTCTTGGAACGATATTTGTAGCAGATTTGACGAGTCAGTACCGTGCGTTCCGTTGAGTATTTGGGCGTTCTGAACATAGGCAGAAACGGTGCTGCCGCCAGGAACATCCACGTATTGAACGCCGTTGTGAACAGTGATATAGCGGCAGTTGTTCCCGAATGTATTCTCATAGCAATCGTTCCCGAATGTATTGTCACAACAACCGTTCCCGAATGTATTGTCACAACAACCGTTCCCGAATGTGTTCCAATAGCAAACGTTCCCGAACGTATTACGATAGCAGTAGTTCCCGAACGTGTTACTGCCACAACCGTTCCCGAATGTGTTATATTGGAAGTAGTTCCCGAATGTATTACCGTTGCAACTGTTCCCGAACGTGTTATATGAACAACCGTTCCCGAATGTACACAGGAAGCATCCAACCCCGATAGTATTTCCAAAACAACCATCACCCATGATGATATTCTGGCAGTCGTGTTTGATATGTGTGCCGTGTCCGGATAAGGTCATATTGATACACTCGCTGTCAATTCTATTGCCACAAATAAGCGAACGGTATCTGACATTGTTCGTGAACCAAACGACATTATTCAGGCAAAAAACTGATTGCTGCTCATCATCAATGGTCTGATGACATGTACATGGCAAAATGACATTATCCCCATAATATCCTTTGTAGCCGTAGCCTTCACCCTGTTCTTCATTCACATAGCCCATCAAAGAAGCGTCTGACGGTTCTTCCTGTCTATCCCCGAAAGAGAATGTATAAGCCCAAACAAAATCGTCGTAGTCTTCAACCGTGAGGCCTTGCATTTCTGCATTTGTGCCTATATAGGTGCCATCCAGATCAGCGAGCAACTGTTGTTCTTCTACGTCCTCCGGAACAGGCGTGGTAGGTGTTACTTTGTAGCGTTTGAACTGCACATTTTTGAAGTCATAAGGGCAATCATTCTGCCACTCGTCGATCATGCGCCAGATGACACCTTTGCCGTTCTCCGTGTCCGCCCATTGGAAGCGCGTTGCGTCATTGTCCAAACTATACCACACTTTCCATGCGTTCAGGTTAGCGTCTGTGAAATAGCCGTTGCTATCTCTGGAACTCTTGATGGCTTTGGCTTCCTCGGAAAGAGTGTTGCTGCTTGTGGCCATGACCAACAAATTAAACGGATGCCCTGCGCTGCGTGCCTCGGTGTCGTTTGCAACGGTTGTCATGTAGTCGGTGATGCGGTACCACTGACCGGCAACCAGTCCGCTATTGTTCCGGAGCGTAACCAGTTGCGCATAGGTGACATGCTGAATGCCTTTGAGGTAGTCCGTGAACTTATTCCACAACTCAGCAATAGCCCCTACAATAGTCTTGCTTGTAGTCGGCAGAGTATTATCGGTTTTGTCCTGTTTACCGCTAATGTCCTGATGCTGCGTCAGGTAGTTTCCCACAGGTTGGTACACTCCATCGTGGTTATGGTTTATTCCGGAATACGCAGAATCATGGTTGTGGTTTGCGTCCGCATAACTACCGGCAGGTTGGTACACTCCATCGTGATTGTGGTTGGCCAGTGCATAGTTCGCAAACTTATTCCATAACTCAGCAATAGCCCCCACAATAGTCTTGCTTGTAGTCGGCAGAGTATTGTCGGTTTTATCCTGTTTACCGCTAATGTCCTGATGCTGGGTCAGGTAGTTTCCTACAGGTTGGTACACACCATCATGGTTGTGGTTAGAGGCTGCTTTTCCGGCAAGTGCATCAGACAAACCTTCAATAGCTCCTATCGCGTGACCATGGGAACGTGAAGCATAGTCACCGGCAGGCTGATACACCCCATTGTGGTTATGATTAGCCAGCGCGTAGTCCGCAAACTTATTCCACAGCTCATTGATGGCACCAACAATCGTCTTGACCGTTGTCAGCAGAGAATTGTCGGTTTTATCCTGTTTGCCGCTGATGTCCTGGTGCTGCGTCAGGTATTGGCTGTGAGTGTGATCAGCAGCGGCATAGCTTCCGGCAGGTTGGTACACTCCATCGTGATTGTGGTTTGCTGCTGCTTTACCTCCCAACGCTGTACCAAGACCTTCCACATCACTCATCTGATGAGTGTGCCCGGTGTAGGCATAGCGGTGCCATTCCCATTGATAGGATTCGTCAATGAGGACGGTTTGCGCCCATCCACTGCGGCACTCCAGAACACGGCTGGAGATAGAGCCATCACCAACTGTCAGCGTGTAGGCATCACCGAATGTGTTGCCCTCTTGATCGCTATTGATGTACACCACCGAATAAACACCATTTTCCAGTTGGCGAGTAACAAGCGTGTCAAGATCAGAAGTGTAGATGGTTTTGTCAACCGGCCTGTCTGTAACATCTTGAAACTCCATATTGGGTACATTGTAGAGATAGATGTGCATATGCTCATCCACATCATAGGCAGAATAGACAACTTTCCCATCCGGTTCTACTTCATTGAGCACATCAGTGTCTGTGTCTTCATCATGTTCATAGCGATATAGTAGCACATCGTCCAACTGAATGTAGTACATGCCAATGGTTTTGGTGAACGTTTCCAATTGTTCTGCGTTCTGTGCTACCATAGCATTGAGGACTTCTTTATCACCTCCATCATAGTCGCTAATCTCTGCGAGGGTGTGGGTGTGTCCTACATTGGATTTTGTAGCGAGGGCATAAGAAAGCCCGGAAACATCCTCCATCGGCACAGGATCGTCCTTATGGCGGAAGGACAGGAAAGTGGCTTTGAACTGCGCCTCGGTAGGCTTGCAGCCTCTTTTGAACCAAGAGAAAATAGTTTGTAAATCCATATTGAAACAATGATTAAACGGTGATTAAATAACTTTGATGAGGTAGCACAACGCATAGAACGGAGGACGATTCTCATGGGACTGAGATGCGTTTTGTTTTTCCAGTTCCAAAGTATTGTACCCACCAAATGTTTTATATTCGGTATCGGGAACCCATCTTTGTTCAGAAGTGACACCAGGGTTGCTGATGTGGCTATAGATGTATAGCGTATGGTGATGGGCAGGCATACCAGATTGTTCTGCTGTTAGTGTAACGTCGTTTACGCCACCAGTATCTCCGGCACTATAAGACATACCGGCTTGTACAATGAAACGATCTGTCAGATCAGGAATCGTAACCCCATTACAGGAGGAGACTTTAATACCAACTAATGAGCCCTGGTTTATGGCATAAGAGTTAATAGAGATATTATCATATTTCGCCTGCCATTTGGCAACTTCAATAGTTCCTGTTCCGCTTGGGGCAAATTGCGATGCACTACCACCGAAGAAACCACCACACGGAATGAACCCATAAGGAATATGATCACAATCACACGTTCCTGACCATGCAATGATAGACCCTTTTGGCATAACGTGTTTTTTAGCCTCATCAAGTTCGGCCATAATGGTCGCAATAGGTTTGAGAGTGGTAAACGCGGAAAGGGCCTTGCGCGTTTGGCTGGATGGTCTTAGTCGATTATCAACCGTGTAGCTGGCAATGCGCGTTGTACGCACATTCCCTTCAAACTTGCCTTCAACGGACATTGTTTCCGTTTGCTCTGCAATAGTGATATATGCAAATCTTGTAGCCGCTCCTGTTGGTCTAAGAACTTTTGCCATAGGAAGCAATTCCCCATCGAAGATCACTAACCCTTCTTTGGAGGCTGTTGGCTCTCGGACAATTATGTTTGCCCCGGCTAAATCAGCAAAGCCGTATGCCAATTTGATTTGTTCCTGCATGAAAGCAAGTGCTTCCGTGGAAAGTGGGAACTTCTGATTGTCGTTGTCTGTGAAATACTGATAGTTCATACTCTCTTTTTAATTTCAAATGTCCTTGATGCCAGGCGGTATTTATTGACTATAGAACGAATACGCGCATCATTCGTCTCGTCTATGGTTATTTGTGCCGGTACGAGTACCGTGAAAGCCGAAGTGGGCGGCAGGATTGCAGATTCGTTATGGATCCACGTCGGATCATTAAACAGCATGTGTTGTTCATCATCGAAACGCTCCAGACCTTCATCATAGATCCAAACCCATTCTCCAGGTGCGTTGATGTCCTCTATCTCAAATCCGTTGGCATAGTCCGTAATGCCGAACTCGTCATTGAGTGCGGCTTTGATATAACAGATCTGCGATGTGTGATGTAACTCATACAGACGTTGCGTCCGTGCCGCCTGGTGCAGATCATGGAGCGACTGCAACGGGTACATGAGAGCCCGGAGTATCGCTATCAATGCCGGTTGCCTTAGGAACGTTGGCAACAAAAGCACTATCAGTTTACGGTAATCAATGAGCATAGGGCTGATACGTTATGCCGGAAAGATCGGCGTTTTCAAACTTGAAATAACCGGAAGTCGGTTTGCAGTACGGAATCACTTCCTCAAAGGTGCCATCTGCACCTGTCTCGGAATGTTCCGCGCGTTCAAACTCAACCATAACTACACCGTCCACTGCTTGGATGGCATCCTCCAGTTCGTTCTTTCGGAACTCTCCGTTGAATGGGATATTTTCAATATAGTTCTTGATGGCATCTTCCACTACCTTGCTGCCGGTTGCTTTACTCTCACCGTCTGCATTGATGAGCAACGGATCATAGTAGATGACCATTTGCAGTTTGAGATAGTCACCATTTTCAGAAATGACATCAATACGAACACCGGCATCCTTAATCTCGTGCATGTATGCGACAAAAGCAGCTTTCTCGTCTGCTGTGAGTGGTGCCGGTCCTGCCTTCGCAACTTTTAGATACAACGTGGCATTAGCTTCGGTACAGGCAGCAAAGGTGACAATCTTTGCAGTGGCTATCTGTTCATCTGTCATACCAGTGGTATCGTGTTGATCCGTTCCGTCAATGAGAGGTACACCATACATAAACGCCTTGGCTTTCTCTACATACCACCGGAGAGAATGCGGCTTCATGGTGGCAATATAGTCGGTGATTTCATCTGTGTGAACATCGAAAATCACCTCCAACGTCCAGATGGATGCAGCGACTATGAAAATGAGCAGATTTTCCAGACTTGCTTTGCTGAAAGTTTTGTCAAACGATGCTCCAGGTGCAAATCCATATTGTTCCTGAAGTGTAGCCTCTTGCATGAAGGCTTGTTTGAGTTCGTTTTTGATTGTGTCAATACTACGTGCCATATTAGCTTTGGTTTTAAGATACAACAAAATCGTATTCGACAGCCCAGAACTCAACACCCTCTCCAATACCAATGATGTCGTTTATCTCATCACTGGATATGCCGGTGGCCGGTGCGTGGCGAAGAGATTGGAAGTTCGTCACAACACGCTTCTTTTCCACCTCCGGAGTTTGCAACGAAACGCCCGGCTCCAGATCATCTGTGAGACTGATGCCGTTGAGCAGCGCCATCTGCATTGCTGCCTCGAATGTGCCGCAATGTTCCAGAGCTACGTCGATGAGGTTCTGCCGGTTCTTGGGTTGTGTGGTCATAGTCTGCCGTGTGTATATATTTTGATGACTATTCGTGCGATGAAATATGCAATGATGAGCCAAAAGAGGACGGTGCAAGTTATACAGAACCGCCACCCGAAAGGCTTGGAAGGTGCATCCTGCTCCTCGTGCGTATCTTCCGACAGTTGCAGGTTGGACTGGTTGCGATAGGTATTGAGTGAGTCACGCGCTGCTGTCAGACTATCACGGAGCACATGGATCTGCGTGTCCTGATCGCGAATGGTATGCTGTAGGTGTTCTATATCCGCTTGGAGTTTCGCAGAAGCTACTCCAGACACATCACCAGTCTTGGTGTTCATCGTTCCACCTCCCGGAATAAAAGTGAACTCCACAACCAGGTTCGTCTTTGAAGTGGTGGTGCTGTCCGTATGCTGCTGCACATCCGTCTGTGCGTCCGTATGCTGCTGCGTGACCTGTTCCGCACCGGCTTGCTGCTGTTCCTCTACCTTGTTTTCGGTGGTGTCGATATGACTGTCAGCGGTGTGCTTGGGAGTTGCACATGAGGGTGTGAGAACGATGAGCATGAGCGTCATCAGCGCGAGTCCTATCTGTTTGAGGTACTTGGGAACATCAAAAGACGGACATGCTTTGTTGGCAAACTGATAGTGACCATGGATGGTCGCCTTCGGGTATTTCTTTTTGAGATCCCGGAGCAGTTGCGTCATGGCATCGTACTGTGCAACAGTGCGTGTGTCCTTGGGTGTCTTTCCGTCCTTGGCAACACCTCCGACATAACAGATGCCGATGGAGTTCTGGTTCTGCCCTTGGCAATGAGCACCGATGACCTGTTCCGGTCGCCCCTGATGGATGCTACCGTCCAACTCAATGATGTAGTGATAGCCGATGTCCTTCCAGCCCCTGCCTCCTTTGGCGACAGGTGCGGTGTGCATCTGCCGGATCTGCTCAGTAGTGACTGCACGCCCTTCCGGAGTGGCAGCACAATGGATGATGATTTTGTTGATGGTTCTCATATTACTTATAAGTTGCTTCAAGGTCCACGCCTTGTGTGGTTACTTTGATTCTGGTGATTCGTTGTCCGTCTGCCTCCAGTTGCTCAATGATCCGGCGGCGCCAGCCATTAAGCTCGTGATCCAGCAGAATGTCCGGAAGTCCGACACCCATGGTCGGAAACTCTTTGAACTCTCCCGGTCTTGCCATGAGAAGCATGGCCTGGTTCTGATGAGTAACTTCCATCAGTTTCATCTTGCCATCGGTCAAGTCCAGTTCAAAGGCTGTCCCGGTTGCGTTCGGTTTGAGTGCAATGCCTGTCATGTCAGTGTTTGATTTTGTCGTCCTCAATATCGGACTGCTTGGTTTTCGTTATTGATTGCCCTGCCCAGGATGTGACCGCTCCTTTGAGCGCAGCACCACCGTCTTGTGGTGTCGGAGTCCAGCCGGACATTGCTGTTTTCAGATTGTTGATATCATCCTCTATGGTGTTGATGTGAGAGACGAGATCTTCAATGTTAATCAGTCCACCATTCTTTCCACCATTGATTTCGATTTTGTCAATTTCGCTATACATGATCACCGCCATGCTGCTCAGTTTTCCTCCGGATAGATCTGCCACCAGTACCACGCTGCCAACAGCTGGTGTGATGACAATGCCGGATTCCTCGCTGTTCACCACAGAACGTAGGCGCACGTCCGATAGTTGCAGATCATCCTCCAGCTTGACGGTGCATGTGGTATCGTCCTGAATACTGACAATTTCCGCAAAATACAGCCTCAATCCTTTCGGTTGGCATATTTTTTGTAGTTTGTTTTTTATATCAGAATAGACATCCATGATGAAGCGATTATTTACGGTTTTGTTTGCGGTGCTTGTTTCGTTTGCTGCTACTGCGGAACCTGTTGGCGGTTGTAGCTACAAGAGCAGTTCCGGCACCATTGACCACGAGTTTGTTCTGTGGGGCAATGTTCGTGTGGTTGCTCCGGATGAAGGCGCGGATGTTCAGGTGTACCTTGCCAAAGAAGGTGAGATGGTTGCGGATCTGATCATCAAATGGGTTGCAGATCCCGGTTGCTGTGGCGAGTGGCACAAAGTGACCAAAGGCGAGGACTTCACCGTGAACTTCGTCGATGACTGGCACGACGCTGATCTGATTGTTATGTATGGCGAGCCCTGCAAGGAGTATCGCACAACTGATCCATTTTGACATTATCCCAAACGCTTTCCAAGTGTAACCTTCCGGCGGCCTCCTGATTCGCTAAATTCGACATCGGTTGCCACCACATAGTATGTGCCTGTTTTCTGCGGATAGGCACTATCCCTTATCTCTACTTTGTCCGTGGGCTTGCAGTATGGAACCAGCCAACCAGTCAGACTTCCCTCATAGCCATCATAGCACCAAAGGTTGTACTCATTTTCGGCGACCTTCTGCAAGTCGGTTCCTTCGGCAGCTGTGACACCTCGCTTGATGACGATGCCGCCATCCACTCCGGATTCCTTCTTGATCTTCTTTCCCTTCGCGTTGGTCATCTCAATGACGACCTTCACATTTTTGTCCGCTTTCTTGACATACTTTAGATCAGACGCACAGACATTGATCGCATAATCATAGATGATGGTGTCATTGCTTACCTCTGAGTATTGCGGATGGAGGTGCAGCGTCTCGCCGTCAAAATAGATGTTTGCCTTGGTCTCGTCCTGTACTTTCTTTAGCACATCCAGCGCAGTTGCGTGTGAGAACACGAATTTGTCATAGCTGTAGGCATAATCGCATTGCACATTATAGTGCGTTCCACGCGCCTGGTTTACCTGCTGGCAGACCTTATTGAGTAGTGCCTGGAGTGAAATGGTTTTCATTTCCTCATTCTTGACAGCTGTGCGCCACATGTAGAGTGCATCTTCACACTCCAGAACAATCTCACTGCCCTCCGTTTTAATGGCTTTCAAATAGCCTTCAAACTCGGTTTTGAGACCGGTCTGCTTGTACCCCAGTTGGATCTTCACAGGGTCCCCAACCTTGATTTTGTCCTCCACCTCGATAGCGGCATTGAGCAGCGTGCCCGGCATGGCGATCTGTGCCGTGTCGCTCAGCTGCTCCACCGACCGCTTGACGGTGACGCTTTTCAGGGTGTGAACCTTATAGGCTCCGACCGTTATGTCATATTCCATGTGATACAGCATGTTATTGTTCAATTAGCAGCGAGAAGTCATCATCACTGTAGGCTTTGATTGAGAACTGTTGATTTTCCGCTCCAGCGGTGTGAGGGAAACTGAATGACTCAATGGCAATGCGTGTGATGCCAAACGCCTCCAGCAAGTCACATTCCACCTCCAGGATCTCACGCTCCTCACAGTAGTTCCGGAGACGCATGATTTCCTCCATGGGGAAATAGCCATCCTGACTGATAAAGATGCCGGCAATGTTCACCTCATAATCATCTTGCGACCATACCTCTTTGATGGTACCACGGCGCGCATAGCTGTCATGATCTTGTTTAAGGACATTTGTCCGGACAATACTATTCCCACCGTTCACAGATATGACAGGATCCAGCGGAAGCGTCCAGGGCGTTTCCTCATCTGGGAACTTGATGCGGAGCGGACACTGGTAGAGGTTGCCAACCAGTTCTGCGGTGTCACCATTCCACAGATCTTTCTTCCATACCGGCACCGGATGATTGTTCCAGTAAGGAACCGGAATGATAGAGAACGGTTGTGCTACATCAAAGAACATCTTCCTCCTCCTTTCCTTCTGTCACTTCCGCTTGTGCCTGTATGTCGTGCAATACAGGGCAACCGTCATGGTACTTGCATGAGTTCGCTTTCTGCACCGCGCGTTTCAGAGCTGCTATTTCACGCCGGAGCGATGTGATCTCTTTCTTCAAAGGTTCCACAATATACTCCATCAGCAGTTTGGTTGACTTCTCATCATTCTCAATGACGGTACCGCGTGTGGTTGCACGAGCCTGATTGACTTCCTCATCCGCTTTCTGACGTTGCGGACGAAGCATCACGATTGTAGTGATGAGTGTCACCAGTTCCGCGAGGCTCATGCCTCCAAATATCCATTCAAGTGTGCTCATATTATACGCTCAATTCTGCCATGCCCAGTACGCGAGAAAGGGTCTCGGCAAACATTCGTTCTACTTCTTTGATGTTCTCTTGTACACCACCATTGAAATTGACAGTCTTGATCATATCACCAATGTTGATGTGTATCTCTGTGTTTCGGGTTCCACCGGTTGCCACTCCGGATGCCATTTGCCCGGCTCCGCCACCGGCACTACCTCCGAACGATGCAGCCCCTGTGGTCGCATTGACGGTTGCAGCCAGATCGTCATTCGTTGTGGTTGTGGTGCTCTCTCCCGGATGATCTTTAGCCCATGATCTGTCAGCATCTTTCCGACCTTCCCTGACAATTTTCTTCATGCCAGGAATGAGTTTGGCCATCTTATTGTAGATCTTGACAAACTGTTCCTCTATCCAATCAAAGACACCACTGAAAGTTTCACGGAACCACGAACCAATCTTTGAAATGGCATTCTTGACAGGTTGCACCACATGTTCGTTCACCCAGTTTGCTATGCTTTTGATGAAGTTCCAAACAGGTTGCACTACATGTTCATTCACCCATCCGGCAATGCTCGTGATGAAATTCCAAATTGGGTCAATCACATATTCCTTAAAGATCGCCCACAAAGCTTGCAATCCCTCCCATATCCAGGAGAACACGGCTTTGATACCTTCCCAAATAGTGAACACCACCACCCGGAACCCATAGCACTTATCCCATAGCGTTTTGATGCCTTTTACAATGAGAGTGATCAGGGCGATTACCAACGTAATAGCAGCAGCTATCCATCCCACAATAGGAATGTTCATGATGGCCACACTGATTTCCCGGCACGCGGATTTTCCCATCTTTCCCATGAGTTTCATCATGCCGCCTGTTTGTAGTGATGCAATGCCGAGGGCACGCATACGGATCTGCATGAAAGCAGCTCCTTGTGCAACGAGACCTTTGGCACCGTTCATTGCCGGTCCCATAGACTTGATGGCCATGGTGGCTGCCTGAATAAGTGGACAGAGCTGTGCAACCGGTAGAGCTGCACCGGCAATCTGTTGCACCCACAAGCCGAGATCTCCGGTGGCCTCAAAGATGGATATCTTGATGTCATCAAACTTAGCTTGGATGCGCGCTTGCTTCTCGGCATAACTCTCCATGATGACCTCTGCCTGTTCATACGCGGTGTTGGTCCCGGTAATTGCCTGACGGTAGCGGTCAATCTCGCTTGTGCCTTGTACCAATGCCATTGCAGCAGCAGAGTTCTCTTTGCAGAATAACTTAGCAAACAGGGCATCATCTTTCATCACCGGCTGTAGCATACGCAGACGGTCTGAAAGGGGTTTGGTCTTATCTGCCAGCTGAGTGATATCTATCCCGGCAGCAGCCAGTTCCTCACGGGTGTCTTTCGGGAGGAAACGCCCTTTGGCAAGTGTTGACATCACATTTCGCAATGCCACACCGCCCTCGCTGCCTTTCTTGCCGGCTTTATCCAGAACCTGAATAGCGGCATTGGCTTCCTCAAAGCTGACACCGGCAGACTTCGCCATCATACCGCACTGTTTGAGTGCTTCCTGAATGGTGGGTAACTCCGCAGAACCTTCTTTGCCGGCAGCAGCCATGACATTCATCATGCGTGCCATTTCCTCAGATGCCTTCATCGGATCATCCAAGCTGACACCATACTGGTTCATGGCCGTTGTCAGAACAGTGGCAGCAGCAGTGGCATCGCCACCCATCGTCTTTGACAAAGTTGCTATGTTCTTACCCATAGCCTGCAATGCTTGGGGGTACTTACCCAGTTCGGGGCTCAACTGTGAGAGGATGAGTTTGTACGATTCCACTGCCTGTGCAGAGTCCACGCCAAAGGTCTTGGCTGTCTCGCGTGCATAGCCTTCAATCTGTTTCAGACCTTTACCGGTTACACCGGCAACAGCAGAAAGGTCTGCCAACTGCTTATCCAAAGCAACGCCCGGAGCAATGGCACTGTTCAGTGTGTCGCGGAAAGAACCTATCAGCTGGGAAAGCTGATTGAACACGACAATGGATTTGCCCAGGGCATCAAACTGCTCTTGGGCTCCTTTCGCCTTCTTGGTCAGCTTCTCGGTTTCAGATGCAGCCTTTCTGGCCTGTTCTGCCGCGTTTCCGTCAAAGTTGACGGTATATGTCACTCTATGGTCAGCCATTATATTTTCGGACTTTTATTTGCTTTAGCTTCGGCTTGGCGTATCCAGAGTAATTCTTGATAGCGCATAGCCCATTCTTCATCAGACAGGCTGTCTGGATCGGCAATGTGCATGTAGTACATCAGTTGTGCATGCGACTGACGAAGAAAATCGTCTTTGCCGACTTCGGCAGCCGTTAGCAGTTTACCAGTTGTGCCTTTTTGATCTTGACAATCTCAGAGATCTCGGCACCAACGGCCAGGAACATCTCATCATCAGTTTTGATTTCCTCATCACCGCCCAGCCACATGTCGTTGAGCAGCAGTTCCTCAAACTTGATTGGATCGGTGGAAGCGACTGCTGATGCGTAGCTCATAGCCTTACGGCTCGGCTTTTTCAAATAGCAGCGTTTCATTTCGCCGTTCTCGTCCTCTACTGATACGGCATACACTTTGCCGTGCTTGTTTTTCCATTCCTGGATCTGTTTTTCGGTTGCTTCGTACATAATGATTCAAATTTATGGTGGGCGGGCCCGGAGACCCGCCCTCCTGATTACGGGATGTTGTAGTGGATGTCAGTGCAAACGAACGGCAGAGACACCTCCATGTTTTTGTCGCCCTGCGACATACTTTTCTCGACCTCCGTAAATTGGATGTTCAAGAGACGGTCGGTGACCATCGGATCACCCTTCGTGGGGTCGCCATAGCATACGAGTGCATTCAGGTTCAGCTCCATGATGGAAGCACGACCCTTCTGCGCACGTGCCAGCTCGCAAAGCGTGTTGATTTCGCTCTGGAGGAAAGTGAACTCACCTTCATAGGAGATGTTTCCTTTCTGGACGGACAACGGGCGATTGCCCTTACCATACAGCAGTTCCTTTTCCTGGCTCTCCTTGTAGCTCACGCCACGAGCACCGGTGACCGGACGACCGCCAAGCAGCAGAGTGATGTCTGCCCACTCATATTGCCTTCCATTGATTATTGCAGCCATATTGTTCGGTTTTTAGATGGTTACTGTTTCAAGAAGCCCAAAAGAACACTGATGAACTTGCTGTAACCATAGGGCTTCACCTGTACGGTTGCATTGACGCGGTTGGTAGCAACCACATCATTCTCAGTGTCAACTACAGCACGAACACCCATGTCAGAGCTATCTGCCGGATCCACGCTCAGGTTGCCCTCAGCGGTCATGGTGGTGTAGATGTCAGACATGATATCCGTTTCAATGTCCTTGGCCACTTCTGCGGTCAACTTGCCTTCTGCCGTTACTGCCAGGTTGTCATTGACGCGCTCCAGCAATACGGCATAGGTGCGGCGATACGCTTTGTCTATGACACGGCGACGCGCCAACGAGCGGTAGTCATCAGATGCAGCCGTTGCCAGGTTGTCATCGTTGAAGAAATAACCGCTCTTGCCAACGAAGGTGCGGAGGGTGATGTAGCCATTGGTGTTCAATGTCTCAACAGCATCCGACTTCGACGGATCCACTGCACCGATGAATGCTTGTGCAATCTTCAATGCACCGTCCTTGACACGTCCGACATGGACTTGCACCGGTACCTTGGCAATACGACCGGCAAGAACACCGATCATAGCGGTAGAACTTCCGGAGACGGTATCACCTACGAGGATGCCGACACGGTTGTGTGCCATCGTCACGAGAGACGGAAGGTCAGCAGAGAACTGAGCCGGCATGATGACCAGAACAGGAGCATACAGCTCGGTAGCTGCCCACTCACCAAGGCTCTGTGCTGCAAGTGCCGTTGCTGCGACATCTGCTGCCGCTACAGCCGTTGCCGGAACAATAGCCAAGGTGCGGATGCGACCATTGGCTGCTTTCAGGAACGCACGACCTTCTGCCAACAGATCATCGGTCTCGTTCTCGTTCACGCCATACAGCCACAACTCTGCGCCCTCACCGGCTTCGGCATAGAACTCAGAAATGGCTTTGTGCAGAGGAGTTCCGGAAGCAATGCCATATTGCTCCAGGCAATCACTCTTGTACACGCACACGGCAGTCTTGACAGGGAGGCTCGCGGTACCTGCGAAAGTCGCAAGCATACCAACCACACCGTCAGCACTGGCTTCGACGGAACCCAAAGCCCCGTTCGCAAAGCCGATATTTACATTTGGTAATGCCATTTGAATGTCGTTTTAATGGTGTTAAAAATAGAGCGCCCAGCCCACAATCAGGATGGGCGCTCGTTAATTACTGTTCGGAAGCTGCGTCCACGATGGCACCATAACCGAGGGTGCGGATCGGCTGTGCAACGAAGCGAACTTGTGCACCGAAGATCCAACCACGGTACTCTGCCCAGCGCTTCTCCGGTTCGCCCTCTATTGTACCCATGGCGCGCATGGTCTCCGAAGCGCAGAACGCTACAGAGGACATCTTGCCGCTGGTAGCGGTAGCTGCGGACTTGGCACCGGCAGCCGTGTAGAACGGGGTCTCGCTGTACACGTACACATCAAAGCCGGCGATCTTGCCACTCTGCATCATTGCATTGTAGCGGTTTGCGTCCTCCAGAATGAGGTCAGCTTCGTGGTCAGGGTTCAGCAGAAGGATGCGGTTCTCCATCGGGAGGTGAGCCTTGTTGAACGCGGTACGCAGAGCCAGAACATCCGCGAAGGTGAGACGCTTATTGCCATCACCACGGGCAGCACCGGAAGTGCGAATGACAGGAGTGGCATTGGCATTGCTGGCAGGTGCGAGGTTGTAGCAAGCGGACTTGCAAATGGTGTCACGCAGTTTGGCAACGTGTTGCTGCACAGCGGATTCGCATTTGTTGTAGTTCGTCTCCAGCTCCTCCACATTCGTGATGTGGGTCGGAACGGTGTCGAAGGTAGCCAACGGAATAGCGATTCCGGTGTCGGTGCGTTGCGCCGGTGTCAGCGGCCACGTGGTGTTGTCTTTCACAACATTGGGGTCTGCACCGATCTGAGTCATGTTGATGGTGTTAGCACTAACGAACTCATCGAAATTGCCGAGACGGCTCAACCAAGAGCCATCGGCATAGAGGTTCTTTTTCAGAACGTCTGTGAAGATTTGTTTGAAAGGACTTGGCATAGTTCTTTGTTTGTTTAATTGGTTAATGATGATTTGTCTCTACGGGAATCACGCACCCGCCAGGCGTTGGAACTCCTCAGGGTTCTCTGCGCGAAGTTTCGCAAGACCTTGCGGGTCATTCTTCGCCCAGTCAAGATACGTCCAGTTGGCGCGCTCGTTACCTGCCGGAGCAGCTGCTGCACCAGCGGCGTGCTGCAACGTAGCTGCAAGCGATTTATGAGGTGCTTCCGGAGCTTTCTTGGCCGCGATGAGCTTCTGCACCGCCTCGAAGTCCTTGGCAGCGAGAGAAGTCAGTTGCTCCTTCTCTGCCTCGGTGATCTTGCCGGCGCTGATAGCAGCGTCCAAAAGGGTTGTCACTTTCTCCTGTTGGAGAGTTTGCACTTGGCCTTCCAGGTTCTCAACCTTGGCCGTGAGGTCGGTCACTTCTTTGGTCTTCGCGGCCAATTGTGCCTCCAGTTCTTTTACTTTCTCATCCATGTCTTTGTTTTGATGATTGTTGGTTTGAAATTGCAGGTGCAATGCTTCGGCTGTCAGCACCTGGTGATTTTTATCGTACAAGCGGACTGCACCTGCATCTGCCGGCACACTCACGATACTTGCCTCAAATACTTCGGAACGGGTTGCTACCCATACACCGTCCACCTCCTGCATATCTTCGACAATAATGCCGAGGCTGCATCCTTTCAGGAACCCGGCTTCCACTTTGCGTGAAACCTCTTTGCCCTGTGCATCCTCCATGTCAAAGATAGCATCTGCCATGAGACGGTTATCCTCCACGCGGATGTTATCCCAGCGACCGATGATGCGTTCTATGTCGTGCTGGTAGAGCATGACAGGGTTCGCTTTGAACCGGTCAAGGTTCACACCCCGGAGATCTATGCGGAAGCCGTGATTGTTCACGCTTCTGCCATCTGATAAAACGAATGATGTTGCCATTATGCTTTCTTCTTTACTTGTTCGCTGATGAACAGATCCTGATAGTGAGCCAGCGTGCTCACAAACTCCGGAGTGATTTGTTTGTCCCACTCCATGCGCATCTCCAGCCACTTGTTCAGAGCTGTGAAGGTCTCAATGGCATCCACCACATTCGCCTTCTTATCTATGCGCTCTATGGTTGCGGACAGTTTGCAGAGTTGGTCCACAATGCGACCGACATTCACCAGATCCATGTCGGCTTCCTGATTCAGTTTGTCGATCAGTCGGCCAATCAAGGAAAGGGTCTTGGTCACAATCTCCGGACGGGTCACACTCTTGGCTGCTCTCTTCTCCGACCAGCCGCCCTGTTCAACCCATCTGCAAACGGTATTTTTTGACACTCCTACTTTCTGCGCGATCACTTCCTGTGTCTCGCCTTGAAAGTAGTACAAGCGAGCCAGATCTTTCTTTGCTTCTGTTTCCTTTTTTGTGGGCATATCCTTGAAATTTTTGTGCAAAATTAGCACTTTGCGACTATCTACACAAAAACCTTTATCAATTTGATAAACATTTTTTTACGAATGCTTCAAAAATAGTAATTTTGCCCAAAATTTAGACTATATGAACGCAACAGAACGAGCAAAGTATGAACAATGGAGATCTGACCAACAGCGTTGGCAAAAGCTCCGTGATGGTGGTGTTCCCCGGAAAGAAAGTCCAGAGGAACAGCAGAAACGAATTGCGCGTGCCCGGAAGGACTATGCCTATTTCGTCCGGACATATTTCCCGGATATCGCGCGCACACCATGTGGCAAATTTCATATAGATGCAGCCAAGTACGTGCTGCAAAACCCGAACACACGTGCAGTGTTTGAGTGGGCGCGTGGTCATGCCAAATCCACCCAGCTCGGTGTGTTCATTCCTCTGTGGCTCAAAATACAGGAAAAGCAACAGTTCCACACCTTGGTCTATGTGTCGAAGTCGGAGGACTCCGCAAAGCAACTGCTTGCAGATCTTCAACAGCAACTGGCATACAATGACCTGTTCATCCATGACTTTGGCGATCAGGTGAAAACCGGAGCGTGGGCAGAAGGCGCGTTTGAGACTACCGATGGGTGCTACTTTCGTGCCTTGGGTCGTGGTCAGTCACCCCGTGGATTGAAGAACAACGGTCGCCGCCCGGACTACATCATTATTGACGATTTGGATGATGATGAGATGTGCCGGAACCCGCGCCGTGTGGATGAAGCCACGCAATGGGTATTGTCTGCCCTGTTCGGAACGATGGAAGCCGGACGTGGTCGCTTCATCATGGTAGGCAACCGGATAGCTCAGAACTCTGTCCTGGGCAATATCATTGAGCGCCCAGGCGTATATCATACGCGCGTCAATATATTGAATAAGGAGGGAAAACCTTCTTGGGGTGAGAACTACAAACCGGAGGAGATTGAGGAGATGCGTGCGATGATGGGTGAACGGAACTTCCAACAGGAGTACATGAACAACCCCATCACAGAAGGTGCCATCTTCCTGAAAAAGCACATTGTCTATGGCAAGATGCTGCCTCTCCGCCAGTATGTGGCATTGCTCACCTACACAGATCCGTCATTCAAGAACTCCGCCACCGCTGACTACAAAGCGACCATGTTCATCGGTCTGACCAAGGACGGACGCTATCACCTGCTGAAAGCGTTTGCCGATCAGACTTCCATCACAACTATGATCAACTGGCACTATCAGATCATGGATATCGTGAACGGTAGCGTGCCGGTGCGTTACTACATGGAGGCGAACTTCATGCAGGATCTGGTGATGGATGAGTTTCAGAAGATGGGTGACGAACTCGGCAAGCATGTGCCTCTCCTTGGGGATAAACGGCAGAAGGGTGATAAGTTCGCCCGTATTGAAGCCATGCAGCCGTTATTTGAGCGCGGACTGGTCATCTTCAACGAGGACGAGAAAGAGTCTCAGGGCATGAAGGTGCTCGTGGAGCAGCTGCTGATGTTCCAGCGCGGATCCAAAGTGCATGACGATGCTCCGGATGCACTGGAGTCCGGAATATGGATGCTCTCCAGATCTGCACGCACATGCAACACACCCTATTGGGTAGCACCGCGCAAAAGCCGGAAGTTTTAACACTAAAACAACATAGCTATGTTTTTGACAATCGAAGAACTGAAATCGGTACTGTATGAGTACCAGATGGATGACATCGCCAATGGAGATGACACCGTTTTGGAAGATGCCATTGACGCTGCCGTGAGTGAGGTGCAGTCGTACCTGTTAGCCGCCAACCAGCGGCGCGAAACAGCCACCCTCACCAAACAACAGTATGCCGCATGGGCATTGTATGACACAGAAGCCATCTTTGCCGCAGAAGGCGCAGAACGCAACCAGTTCCTGCTCCGTCTGACGAAGCGAGTGGCGGCATGGAACGTGGTAGAGTTAGCAGCCCCGGATGTGCTCTATGAGCGCGTCAAAGAGCGCTATGATGCCGCCGTCAATACACTGGAGAAGGTTGCCGGTCTTGGAGAGTACGCAAACAGCCGTCTCATTCTGCCCGGACTGCCGACCATTCAGGAGGACAGCGAAGCCTCCGAGGAGAAAGCGAAGCCGATTCGCATGATTAGCAAACGAAAATTCAATCATGAATGCTATGAGTAGTATCAAACAAAAAATAGCTCAATACCTATTGAGCGCAGCCGGTGGTAAGAAGAACCAACCGACCGGCACATTGAGCAGCCAGGTTGTACGTCGTGCCGTGAGCAGAGCGCACCGAGACATTGCCGACTGGAAAAGCGCAGAACAGCGCACACGCAGCACCGATGATCCGCGCTACACTTCCCTGCAAGACCTCTATCTGGAGATCACCAATGATGCACTGCTGACCTCGCAGATCAACAACCGTGTGGAACAGACGGTAGCTGCTCCGTTTGAACTGGTGGACGCTGCCGGTACCGTGAACGATGAGCAGACTCTGAAACTGAGAAGTCTGCCGTGTGTGACGGACATCATCCGCGCAATACTGGAATCAGAGTATTACGGCTATTCACTCATTGAGTTCATTCCGGATGGAGAGACTATCCGGATGGCGAACCTGCCGCGCCGGAACATTGACCCGGTGTTTGGTCGGTTCTTCCCGGACACAACCAATGACACGCACATCAAGTTCCGCGAGATGCCGGAATATGGCAAGTACATTCTGGAGTTCAATGATGATCAGATTGGTCTGCTGAATAAGACCGTGCCTCATGTGCTGTTCAAGAAGTTTGCACAGTCGTGCTGGTCAGAGCTCTGCGAGATCTACGGCATCCCTCCGCGTTACCTCAAGACGAACACCAGTGATCCGCAGATGTTAGCTCGTGGCGAACAGATGATGCAGGACATGGGCAACGCAGCCGCTTTTGTCATTGACACCAATGAGGAGTTCTCTTTTGCTGACGGAACTTCCACCAATGGCGATGTGTACAAGTCGCTCATCACGCTCTGCAATCAGGAGATCTCCATGCTCATCAGTGGTGCCATCATCGGACAGGACACCAAGAATGGCAACTATAGCAAGGAGCAGTCATCTCAGACCATTCTGGAGCGTCTGTGTGACTCTGACAAACGCGCCGTGGAAACCTACATGAACAGCACCGTATTGCCTGCCCTGGTGCAACTGGGTTGGCTGGGTGCCGGTGATATCCGTTTCCGCTTCGCCTCGGTAGAGGATCCGGACAAACTCTGGACCATGGTCAAAGAGGTGCTTCCCTATAAGGACGTGGATTCAAAGTGGCTTGAAGAAAAATTCAGCATACCGGTGAGCGACAAAGCACCCATGAGTGACGGACTGTCCGCGCTGATGATGCAGCACCTCACAGGTGGAGATCCGCGTTTTTTCGGCTAAGGCCACATGCTGTAGGCTGCACATGTGGCTGTCACCAACAGCCGATGCCGGTTCTGCTCCGTTATAAGGATCAGGACATCATTGACGGGTTGGATCAAACCATCAATCCCTCGCTATATGGTCACTACTCTGCATCGTTCCGCAGGGCGGTGGATGTCACATTCAAACAGGATAGCGACAGCGGACTGTCAGACCGGCTGCGTGCCAATGCTGCCCGGTTCGCGGCTCACAAAGCTGCGTATGTGCAGCGCACCCTCCAGAACATACAGGCAGATCCGCAAATTGAGGACAAACCGAAAGCCTGCAAACAGGCATTGCGCGTGTTTGACAACTGGCAAGATGCGGAATACAACACCGCTGTAGCTCGTGCCCGGACAGCGAAACAGTTTGAGGAGTTCAATGATCCGGAATCGTTGCGCCTGTTCCCGAACCTCAGATGGGTACCGTCAAGGAGTGCCAACCCTCGTGCTGCGCATCAGGTGTTCTATGACCGCGTATGGGCGAAAAATGACCCGTTCTGGGCGAACCACTCACCCGGTACCGAATGGAACTGCAAGTGCGACATTGAGGAAACAGATGCACCTGTAACCGAGAACCAGGACATGCAACTGCCAAAGGCTCCGCGAGGACTGGAGGGCAATCCATACGAGACCGGTGAACTGTTCTCTGACAATGCGAGCTATGTGGTCAAGACGCGAAGCATGGAAAAGGAATGTCAGAAGGTCGAGCGTCGGTCTCTGCAAGCGGAAGCGGAAACACATCCGGCTACAAAACAAACTTTCTCATGCGAGATAGAGAATGCGGAACGGGAAATCCATGTTGCCGATTGGGGTGTGAAAGAAATCGCGCAATCTATGTTTGGTACCAAACAATTCTGGCTAAAGAATGAGATGTTGAACCATCTGTCTCTATTAAACGGAGCCACCCTATTTGATGGAAGCATTGTTGACCTTTCGCATAATAGCGGAAAGACCCTGCGTTTGAAAAAGAAGTTTGAACATTTCTTCTATCTGCGCAAGACTCTTCCGGATGGCGAAGATGTGTTCCTGAATGTTGTACGGCACATAGACGGAAACTATTATTTGTACACGATAACAAAGAAGTGTCCGAATTATGAGTAAAAAAGAAACGCTGAAATTCCTCATAGGCGCAAATACGCACCCCAATGATAAGAACAACAGCGCTATTCCCAAAATCTGATTACACGGGATCGTAAACTTCCCATTGTGCCATCAGATTGTGTGATGATTGAAATCACAGCGCAAAAGTACAACTTTTTTTTGATATATCAAAATAATTTTGCAAAAAAATACGTTTTTTCTTCAAAAATAGTGAAAAATGGCAGATATAGTTGACCCCAGCAAGTATTTTGCCCGTCTTCCGCTGCTGATTCAGCGTGCCGTCCAGAAGGACATTCCGCGCAAGGTAGCGAACAAAGTGGCACAGGCATTCCGGCAGAACTTCCAGACGGAATCGTTTTTCGGTACTCCATGGAAAGATGTGAAGCGCCGGACAGAACCTCGTGCCAGTCAGGTAGGCAAAGCGGACTCCAGGCGCAAGATCCTGACGGGTCGCACCGGCAACCTTGGTCGCTCGATCAAGACGGAGGTGCGCGATGGTGAATGTGCAGTCATCAGTGATCTGGAGTATTCGGCAGCTCATAACGAGGGCACGAACACCGCCGGACGCGGTAGGAACACCACCATTCCGCAACGCCAGTTCATGGGAGATCATGAGCAGGTGGATAAGATAATACGTGAAACCATAACAGAAGCAATCTCAAAAGCGTTCAAACCATGATTAAATCCATTTTTAAGGACATTATTGACAGGCTCTCAGAGGTGGAGTCGTTGAATTATGTTTCGCTTGACTGGGGACAGTTAGGCAAAGAGCAGCCGGCAGTCAAATGGCCGTGCGCCTTGGTAACGATGCGCAACTGTGAATTTACGCAGCAGGGCAACCATCAGCAGCAGGGTCAAGCGGATATCATCATCACCGTTGCCTATCTGCACAATGCGCACATGTCTGCCAACAGCAACCAGACGGAGAAAGGTCTGGCAGGGTTAGAGTACATAGATGAGATCCACAGCGCTTTGTCCGGATGGCATCCTTTCTCATTCGGCTATCCGGAGCGCACAGCTCTGGAGCGTGTGGAGCAGAACGATGCCGGACGCGAGGTGTGGAGCATCACCTACCACATAGCGTTCCCAGCATGAAAACAACAATCCCCGGTGAACTACTCATCGGGGATTATTGTATCAGAACAGTTTGAGTTGCCTTGGATCCTCCACTATATCAGGTGGATCGCATTTGGGTTTCTCAATGCGGTTGGATCCTTTGCCAACGAAACCGTCAATGCCCTGCATGAACTCCACCATGCGGTAGAAGGTGGGTTCGCTCATGGGATAGACCGGATGAACATACACCCTCCAGACGTACCGCAGACAACCACGATGAGCACCAGGCTCAAAATGGTTGTCCACAATATCTTTCACGAGGCGTGCCCGTTGGATGTAGTTCTTGGTCTTTCTCATATCAAGGGTAGCGTGTCTGTTGGTCCACAATGCCGGACTCCAGTTGACTCAGCTCATGCCAAGACTTCTGCCGGAACTGTTCCGGAGTGAACGGCTCAATAGTGATGTCACCTTCTGCTGTTTTCTTCACCATACCCCGTCCGTTGCAGACAGGGCAGGTGATGACGATCTGCTTGGCTCCGTTCGGCACTGCTACTTTGCCGGTACCGTGGCAGTTGCGGCAGATCTCATGGAAGGTGCGTTTGAAATGGGAAGTGCGTGCCATCAGATTTCCTCTTTCTTGGGTTCTACATAGAAGGTCTCATCCTGCGTGACGGTCATACCGCACTTTGCCATCTTCTCCTGCATACCTTCCTCCTCGCGATCCGCCAGCAGTTTGTCCTTGGCAATCTCCTCGGTGGTGCGAACATAGGGTGCCAGGAACTCCTTCACGAGCTGGAGAGCGGAAGCCCATGTGAAGCCTTTGAGGGTTTTGAGTTTCGGGGTACCGGTGCGGAAGCCGATGGTGCCGTGAGCCATATCCAGCGACTTCTTTTTGGTGAACAGTTCGGGTTTGTTCTCAACCGCATAGGCTTGGAGCGTGTCAAACGCCTGTTCGCGTTCTGCGTCCAACTTGGTCAGCTCATCCGCGTGCTTCTCGCGGATCTTGGCACATTGCAGTTCAATGTCCGCATTGATCTTCTGGATCTGTGCATCTGCTTTGGCGTACTGTGCAAATGCGTCGTTGGCTTGTTCAGCCGTGATGCCCTGGATGAGGGTCTTTTTCTGTCTTGTTGCCATAGTTTGAATGATGTTTAATTGTTGTTTTAATGATTATTTGTTGATCACAAGTGGTGTGATGCCTTTGGGGTGTAGCGTTCTGATGACTGGTTTCATGCCTTGGACGTTCTCTGTCACTTTGGCTTTCTTGGAGAATGCAGCACCGATGGCGGTCAGCTTCTCCTTGCCGATACGGAACCAGTTTTCCACTTCCGCTGCCCGGCACGCTGTTGCCCGGACTGCTGCCGTCATATCTTCCGGCTGGTAGCCTGTAGCGCGGAACCATGCCATGATACTTGCAGCACAACGGCGGCGTGCCTTCTCCAGTTCGCTGTCTTGCGGAAGGTGCTGCTGGAGCGTGTGGATGAGATCAATGAGCTGATGGGCGTTGAGTTCGGTGCTGCTCTCAACCTTGTAGGTGTCATGGAGCATGGCGCGGTACTCGTCATCGCTCATCCGGAGTCGTGCCTTGATGGCGTGCAACTGTGTGCGCAGGTGCTTCTCGCTGATATCTATCTGTGTTCTCATATTGTCAAACTTTTTCTGCCCAGTATTTGTTTGCTTCCTCCGGCCAGATCACGAAGGGCTTGTTTCCGTGATCAGCATCGGCGAACCGACTGGAGAAGAAAGCTTTATAACCTTCCACGCGGATCTTGACATCGGCATGGAAGCGCATCATGCTTCCGACCTCGCCTTTGGGTTCCTCTCCTTTGGCATGGCCGTTGAAGATGAACAGGCGATTGGGGTTGTCACGGAGCAGTGCCTGAGCGGCTTTGAGGGTGAGGGTCGGCATGTAGTTGATGGAGTCAATGATGATGACGTGCGGTGCCCGGCTGTTGCCCTCGATCTTTGCCCGGAGTTCTGCCAGGTCAAAGTCTATCCAGAGCTGCACCTTCTTTCCGCAGTCCATCATGCCGGCGCGTGCCCATTGGTTCTGGAAGGACTTGCAATCACCCTGCTCCAGACTGACAACAGCCACTCGTTCGTTCCACTCCATGGCGAGGTAGCGCGCCAACTGCAAGAGGAAGCTGGTTTTGCCCTGACCGCTGGCACCCCACATGAACCATGCGCCACGGAGTTCCGGTTTGCCGAAACTCTCCAGCCACGGTCCTGTGAAGGCTGCGGTGTTGTACTTCTTTGCCAGCAGTTGGCTGTTGCTCAATACTCGTCCCATATCAGTTGCTCTGTTTATATGCGTGCACCAGGCGTTTCACGCGGCGCAGATCAAAGTCACTTTTCTTGCAGATGGTGTTGATAGCATTCAGATCATCCACTCCGTTAGCCTCACAGATAGCTGCTATGTCCTCAGAGGTGGTCTGTGGCATACCGATGAAGTTGCGACCTACACGGCTGTGGATCTCGGCAAAGCCTTTGCGCTCGTTACGCTCTCCGGCGATGATGCGTTTTTTGAGATAGCCGGTGGCGCAGAGCACTATGCCGCAATGATCCTCCAAACGGTTGTAGAAGGTGATGAAGAAATACAGCACAACGTCGCTCAGTTTGTCGGCTTCGTCCACGATAATCAGAGGGCTGTCCTCTTTCTCCAGTTCACGCACGATGTCCTCAATGAGATCATACACGGTACCGTAGGTGTTGCGCATACCCATCTGCTGACAGAGGTTCTGGAGGAAGTTCTTTTTGTTCCAGTATTCTGCACACTGGAGGTGGTAGGCATTGCGGTGGTTCTTGACATAGTGCTCAATGGCTTGTGTCTTGCCACACCCGGCATCACCGATGACTGCCATCACAAGGCTGTTTTCCTGTGCGTCCTCCAGCACACTCGTCATGCGCTTGTAGCCGCCGGTGGCGACGGTTGCCCAGTTGCCACCCTGCATACCGATGCCGTTGCTTACAGTGCGCCACATCTCGTCTTTGATGAGTTCCCAGTTACCGTTGATCATCTGGCTGACGGTGGCGTTACTTACTTTCAATGCAGCAGCTGCTTTGGCTTGGCTGCCTTTCTGGTCGCAGAACTCAATCAGACGTTCCACGATGGTTTGTTTTTCTAACTTTCTCATAATAGATAATAATTGAGATTTGTTGATTAGTAAATGTCAAATTTGGTTGGCTCTTTGGCGTTCTCGCTGATGACCTCCGCATCCTCTACCTTGGGGAGAGCTGCCCTTTGTCCGGAGCGCAGCGCATTGCGTTGGTTCTTGTGCTGTCCGCGTCCGTCCGTGATGATCATCTGACTCAGCTTGGGGTCAATGCCTGCACCCAATAGCAAATTCTCTGTGCAGGTGTCCGCCTCGATGCGCCGCTGGGTAGCGGTGGCAACCATCGTTTTGTTGAACTCAGCAATACGTTGCAGTTCGGCAGCGTCACCTTCCTTCCGGTCCATGAGTGCCATCGGCTGCACATACTTTTCTTCAAGCATATAGCGGAGTTCGCCTTTGTCATCGGTAGCGAGGACATGAGTGAGGTCGCTCGGATCATAGTGTATCGTCCAGCGCACATCGTCATGCTCACGCCACGAGGGGTCGAAACAGTCATATTGCCGGATGGCTCTGTCTATAGTGACACGCAGACCGCATCCTTCAATGCTGTTCTTGAAGCCGGTAGTGTGACCAAAGTTGAGCAGGAACAGCTCACGGTCCATCACGCGGCGCTTGGGTGTGCCTTTCGCAAGCATCATGGCACGCTTAGCCTCGCGCTCTTTGTTAATGATCATCTCTATCTGCGCGATGACACCGGCTTCGTCAGGGAAGTTCTTTTTGTTCATATTGAGCCAGTCAATGTTCGGCTGGCTGCTTTTCTTACTGGTAATACCGAAGCCTGACCAGTTCGGCAGCGCGTGGCACATGTCATTGTTCAGATGGAGGAAATAACGCTCCACCGGTTTGGACTTGGCATTGCCTACACGTGCAGGGATAACTTTGTCCGCAACCATGGCGTAATAGGGTTGCAGGGCTTTCATGGCATAGTGGTCGCTTTGGTACTGATCCACCATCAGCATCTCACCATAGAGCTCACGGCAGTGCTGCATGGCGTTCGCCAGAGCCTCACGAATGACATCACTGTTCTCGTGATTGTCAATGGCATAGCCGATGGGGTAATTGCAGAAGGCATCCAGAATTACAACCACCGTCATGCGGTTGCTGTAGGTCATGGTGCCGTTCACGCGCTTCTGATAGAACAACTCCACATCCCATCCGTCCGCACTCCACATCATCAGAGGCTCGGTCGGCTTGGAGCGTTTCACCTGCATCAGCTTCGTGTTGCTCATGTAGTTCTTACCATGACGGCCAACCTCGGTCACGATGTTGTGCCGCTGTCTCCAGTTGGCAACTGTTCCGGCTGTGATCGGTTCCCACTTCATGGCATTTGCTACGCTGTTGTAGAGCTTGCACACCTGTTCGTCTTGCAGGTTCCGACCATCGGCGCAGAGGGTCACAAGAAGGTTCTCCTGTACACCATTGCCGACCTTGGCTGCGTGTGTGTTGCCAAAGCGTCCGTTGATGAGCGTTTCAAAACCGCCTGCCTGGTACTCCTGCCATTTCTTCCGGAGCCTGTCACCGCTCTGGGGCAGACTGTTATTCCATCCGGACTCTTTGAGGCGTTCCAGACTGTCTGCGATCTTCTGCCACAGCTCTTTCTTAGACACTCGCTTGCCGCTTCGGGCGGTGGCATTGCTCACTTGCGTGAACACCTCCGTACAGCGTGCCAGGATGGCGGCATTGTTCGCGTACTCCTGCACCTTCTCATCACTCAGGTGCTTTCCCGTAGGCAAGACATAAGACTGGAAGAAAAGCACTGCATCAGGAACGGCTTTCATCTCGTCCATCAGAGGGCTCATCTCCAGTCTCGGTCTTGTTTCTGGGAACTGCTTGTACACTTCCACACGCCACACCTCAGGCAATGCACTCACGTCATATAGTGCCACTACGCCACGACCACCACGACGGACACGGATGCTTCGGTTCCGGGCACAGAGAGTCTGGAGAGTGTTCACACTCATCACACTGCTCAGCTGATCCGCCGTTAATGCGTATGCTACATTTCCTGAATAGTACATGGTCAATCTGTTTAGTTATAACTTAAAACTCAATGCGACGGCTACGCTCGATCCATGTGAGCATGTTCATCACTCGGTTTAGACCCCAGTGACGGCACAGCCATGTAGCCAGCCCCCAAGAGGTTGCCCAAACCACTCCTTGCATGATGACCGTCAGCAGCCAGCGACTATCGTCCACCGGTTCGCCGCAGAGGGCAATCAGACCTACCACGCCCAGCAGCGCAATCACGCTGAGACGGCAGTGGAATTTTACTCTGTAGTTCTTAATCGCTTTCATATAGCTTAGTTTTAGAATTCACCTACTTCGTTTTCGTCGCCACATTCTATTCTCATCAGGCGAGCCATGTAGTCCTCGATCTCAATTCGTGCCTTGCCGGTACACTCACCGCTATTCAGGAACTCATCAGCTTCGTCCATGTTGATACCTGCTCCGATCAATACTTCTTGCAGCAGCTCCGTGGAGACACCACTGTTGGCAAATGTGTTGAAACAGTTGAACCAACCTTTGTTGAACTCTGTTCTGTCTTCCATACTTATTCCTCCAATTCAAAGATGTTTATGCCGGCAATGTCGTGATGATCCGTGAAATACTTCAAATCTCTGTCAGCCTCACGCAATGCAGATCTGTATGAGCAATATACCTTGGAATATATCTGAATACCTCTTGCATTGATCCACACGACTTCTACTTTCTTGCCTTTAGCCATACCC